>Ga0078972_1009966_pt1 | contig 18221 bp, 12 predicted proteins | sample YelNatPaOPGAMG01_FD_67568 | JGI IMG/M metagenome (GOLD analysis project Ga0078972, IMG submission 67568) | Hot spring thermophilic microbial communities from Obsidian Pool, Yellowstone National Park, USA - OP-RAMG-01 (SPADES assembly) (version 2) | ecosystem: Environmental > Aquatic > Thermal... | reverse complement strand
AAAATTTATTTATCAAAGGTTAAAACGAGAAAGGATATGTAGATATTGTGGACAAGGAAAGAAACCACAATGGATACTTATGCATTCTCCGGGAGAACGATTTCCTCCTGAAAGAATTATATTTAACAAAGTATATTATCCTCCTAAAGGGAGACACTGGACATTTGTTCAATCTACCATTGATGAATTGATAAAAAGAAGGGAATTAAGAATTAATGAAAATATAAAATATCAAGATATGATGGGAAGTGAAATTATAGGTATGCCCGAATATTTACAGTCTGAAGAAGAATTTGCTGATAATAATTGGTTAGATATTATGGGGTACTCAAAGACACAAGATTTCCCTACCGAAAACTCTGAAATCCTCTTGAAACGTGTTATAGAATCAACATCAAACGAAGGCAATTTAGTTATGGATTTCTTTTTGGGTTCTGGTACAACAACAGCAGTAGCACACAAACTTAAAAGAAAATGGATTGGCGTTGAGATGGGAGAACATTTTTATTCAGTAGTTTTGCCAAGGATGAAAAAAGTTTTGGCTTATGATAAATCAGGGATATCAAAAGAAAAGGATGTAAAAGAAAAATACAATGAAAAATCAGCAGGAGGATTTTTCAAATACCAAATCCTTGAACAATATGAAGATGCACTTGATAACATTGAACTTAAGGAAAACAAGCAAGCAGAAGGACTTTTTAAAGATGAGTATTCTCTAAAATACTTTCTTGATTTTGAAACAAGGGAAAGTCCATACCTTCTAAATATTGATAGTCTTAAAAATCCTTTTGCATATAAACTCAAAGTTAATCTTGAAGAAGTAGGAGAACCACAGGAAGTTATGGTGGATATATCAGAGACTTTTAATTATCTTTTAGGATTAAAGGTTAAAAAGATAAAGACAAAAAACAATGGTAGGAAGTATCTGTTTATTCTCGGAGAAAAACAAGGAAAAGATATTGCTATTATCTGGAGAGAATATTCTGATGAATGGGATGAGGGAAAATTTAAAGAAGATAAAGATTTTATAAGGCAAGAATTAAAAGATTGGAAGCCACAGGTTATTTATATAAATGCACAGAGTGTATTAACACCGGATTTTGGAGATTTTCAAGTTGAGATAAGGTATATTGAACCAGAGTTTAAGAGGTTGATGGAAGAATACAATATTTAAGAGTTTAAGATGAAAGATATGATAGAGACACAGAATATAGAATATAAAGAAAGATTTAATGATAGAGTATTAGAAACATTATGCGGTCTTGCTAACACAAAAGGCGGAACTTTATATATTGGTATTTCTGACAACGGACAGGTGGTAGGAGTTAATGTAAATAATGAAATCATTAGGACTCTTACGGAGAAGATTACTTCAAAACTTGGTATTCATCCTGAAATAAAAGTTGAAAATAGAGAAGGGAAAAATATAATAAAAATTTCACTCAAGTCATCACAAATACCAATTTCTTTTAATGGCAAATACTATGAAAGGGTGGGAAATACAACAAGAGAAATGAGTACTACGAGGTTAAAAGAATTTTTACTAAAAGGAACAAACTGGGATGGGTTGATAAATGAGAAAGCAGACTTTGATGAGATAGATGAGGAGACAGTAAGGTTATTTATTAGAAAGGCAAGAGACATTGGAAGATTAACAATGTTTGAAGAAAAATCAAATATAAAGACTATTTTTGAACATTTAAGATTATCTACTAAAGGAAAACTTACTAATGCAGGCTTAATTTTATTTGGGAAAGGGCCGCAGAAGTATTTTATAAATGCGACTTTAAGGATAGTTCGTTTAAAAAATCAAACTACAATAATAGGAGATCAACTCATAAGTGGCAATTTACTTAAACAAGTTTATGGTGGAGAAGAAGCAATAAAAAATTTTATCAATGTAAAATATGAAATTAGAGGAATAGAAAGAAAGGAAATATGGGATTATCCACTAACTGCAATAAGGGAAGCATTGATGAATGCTTTAATTCACAGGGATTATTTCAAGTCTAATGTTCAGACGCAAGTAAAGATTTTTGATGATTATATCTGGTTTTATAACATTGGAGGGCTTCCAGAAGGTATAACACTTGAAGACCTTAAAAGACCTCACTCATCAGTCCCGAGAAATCCTTTAATAGTTCATATTTTTTATCTTGTAGGATTGATTGAAGAGGTTGGTTCAGGGATTGGAAGGATAATAGATAGTTTGAAATCTCAAAGATTGCCAGAGCCAGAATTTAAGGAAGAGATGGGAGGTTTTTCAGTAAGATTTTATAAAGATATTTATACAGAAGAGAATTTGAAAAAAATAGGTTTGAATGAAAGGCAGATAAAAGCAGTAATGTATGTGAAAGAAAAAGGAAGAATTACGAATAAAGGATACCAGGAGATAAATGCAGTTTCTAATAAAACAGCTTATTTTGAACTATCCGACCTTATTAAGCGAGGAATTTTCGTAAATATAGGAAGTGGAAGAATGTTGGCATACACCATGAAGGTAATGAAAAAGTAATGCAAGGGTAATGAAAGTAATGATAAATAAATGGAAAGAGATTGTTATAAGGACCAAGAAAAAAGCAGAATCTTATGAATATTGAAAAATATCTTATTTTAAACAAATACCTGCTTTCCTTATTTGGAGTAAATGATTTTAAAGATTTACAACAGAAGTTAAAAGATGCTTCTATTGGGATTGATAGCGATGGGAGGAGTCATTTTGTAAATGTTCTACGGTCATCTTTTGAGAATCTTCAAAAAGATAAAATATCAGAAGATACTCTCTTAAGATACGACTCTAATATTCAGTATTATGTGAGAAAAATAAACTATAATCGAGAGATTGTTTCTTTAAAATACTTCCAATATCTGGCAGTGCTTTTTGCCGAAATTGTTTTGGATAATCTTAAAAACAGAAGATATGAGTTTCTATATGAATTTAACGAATTTCTAAAAAAATATAGAAATGAAAAAGAAATAGCAATTATAGATTCGTTTACAGAAAAGGATATCAAAAAACTTGCCTTCTGGATGGCAACAGGTTCAGGAAAAACCCTTATTGCACATATAAACTATTATCAATTTTTTCATTACGGATTATTTTCCCCTGATAACATTATCTTTATCACTTCAAATTATGAACTTTCAAAACAACATTTTGAGGAACTGGAAAAGAGTGGAATACCCGCAAGGCTTTATACTGGTAGTTTAAATAGTGGATGGAAGAGAGAAAATGAGGTTTTGGTTATAGAGATGACTAAATTTGTGGAAGAGAAAAAAGGTGGAGGGACAACACTTCCAGTAGATGTTTTTGAGGGCAAGAATCTTGTTTTTGTAGATGAAGGTCATAAAGGTAGAAGGTCAGAAGAACAAAAATGGGCAAGACTAAGAGATAAACTTGTTGAGGATGGTTTTGTGTTTGAATACAGTGCTACCTTTGGACAGATTTTAAAGGAGAGCCAATCTGAAATACTTAAGGAGTATGCCAAATCTATTATCTTTGATTATTCCTATAAATACTTTTATTTGGATGGATATGGCAAGGACTTTTCCGTTTTAAATATAAAGCAGACAAAAATTTCTGAGCAAGAATTTCAAGAATCAATGTTTGTGGCCAACGTTTTGTCATTTTACGAACAAATCTTGTTATATGAGGAGAATAAACAATTAGTTAAAGAGTATAACATTGAGAAACCTCTTTGGATTTTTGTTGGAACAACAGTTACTGGGAAGGAAGAAGAGTCTGATGTTATTCAGATTGTGGAGTTTATAAACAGAGTTATCAAAGACGAAGATTGGATTAAGAAATGGACAAATGATATTCTAAAGGGAAATACAAAGTTGAAAGATGAAGATGATAGAGATGTATTTAGCAGTAGGTTTGAATATCTAAGAAGAAGAGGAGTAGATTTTGATGATTTATACACAAAGGTTTTTGGTGGAAGAGGGAGACTCCGCATCTACGAATTAAAGAATGCCGATGGAGAGTTAGGATTAAAGATTTCTGATAATGATTATTTCGGAGTTATAAATATCGGTGATGTTTCTGGGTTCAAGAAGCAGTTGGAGATAAAAGGAATATCTGTAGAGCAAGATGCAGTATCATGTTCTCTTTTTGATGATATTAAAAAAGAAAACTCTAAGATAAATTTACTTATTGGTTCAAAAAAATTTATAGAGGGCTGGGATACTTGGCGTGTTTCCTCAATGGGACTTTTGAACATTGGTAAAGGACAGGGTCCTCAGATTATTCAGTTATTTGGAAGAGGTGTGAGACTCAAAGGTAAAGGGATGTCACTTAAGAGAAGTGAAGATGCCATGGTTTCAGGTTTGGAAATGCTTAATATTTATGGTATTAAAGCAGACTACCTAAGTAAGTTCTTGGAGGCAATAAGAAAGGAAGAGGTGGAATTTGAGCCTATTGAAATACATGTAGAACCTCAGCATAAGGGAAAATGGAATACTCTTTATACTCTTTCTAGATCAAATAAGAAATTTGAGGAGGAAAGAATTTTAAAACTTGAAATAGACAATAAAATGCCTATTTTCACTTTAGACTTTTTACCTAAAATAACAATATATCTGGCTAAAGAGAGAAAAGAAGAAAAAGGAGAGGTCGTTGGGATTAAATCTACCGAGATAAAGACAGAAACCGAACAATTAACTATTTCAGAAGATAAAATAGATTTGCTCGATTGGGAAAAAATATGGCAGAAGATTTGTCAATTTAAAGTTCAGAGAGGTTACTGGAATCTGATTTTGGATAAAAATATGTTAAAAAGCTTGCTTTTATCAAACAGATACAAAATTATGGCGTTTTCTGATCTCCTAGAGGTAAGAAGTGGAGAGGATCTAAATCGACTGGAAGATATTGCTCTTCTTATCATTGAGAAATATCTGGACTTATTCTATAGAAAGAATGCAAAAGATTTTGAGACAAAAAATTTACATTATGATAAAATTGAGGAACAGTTGCCCCTTTTTGTTTTTGAAAGAACTAATGGAAAGTATAGATACATAGTACAGGTAGATAAGAGGGAAAAGGGACTCATCACTAAGATAAAGAATCTAACAGAAGATTTAAAGAAACTGCTGAAAGATGATGTCGATCAGGAAACTCTACCACGAATTTGTTTTGATCATCATCTTTATGTGCCAATATTGCTTCAGGATAAGAATAAAAAGATAGAAAGAATCTCACCAGCAGGACTAGTGAAAAGTGAACATGACTTTGTTCAGGGTCTGATGAAATACTTGAAGAATAATAAGGACAAATTTTCAGATGTTGAGGTATACCTTTTAAGAAATTACCCGTTCTCCGGCGTAGGTTTTCAACTTAATTGGATAAAATTTTATCCTGACTTCATTATGTGGGTTAAGAAAAAAAACAAACAAACCGTTGTCTTTATAGACCCAAAGGGATTGGAGCATACAAAGGACCTTAATGATGAAAAGATACAGTTTAAGAATGAAATTAAGCAATTAGAACAAAGACTTGCTGATAAAAATATAGTTTTAGAATCTTTTATTGTCTCTGATACTTCATTTAACGATTTGATAGAAGGAAAGGTATCTCATCCTTCAAAAGATGATTATATAAACCAGCATGTTTTATTTTTGGAAGATAGAGATTGGGTGGAAAAACTATTTTCGTTTCTTAAGAAAAATTTATGATTTGATAAAGCAAGGAGGATAATATGAATAAAAAATTAAAATGGGGAATTATTGGAACAGGTGCTATTGCAAGGACATTTGCAAAGGCTTTGTCGTCTTCTGAAACAGGTGAACTAATAGCAGTGGGTAGTCGTTCACAGGATTCTGCAAATAAATTTGGGAGTGAATTTAAAGTTGCAAAATGCTATGGAAGTTATGAATCTCTTTTAAAAGATAAAGAAGTAGATGTGGTTTATATTTCTACTCCTCATCCTTTTCATGCTGAATGGGCAGTAAAATCTGCAAGAGCAGGGAAGCATATACTATGTGAGAAACCAATAGGAATTAATTATCCTGAAGCAATGGCGATAATTGAATCAGCATATAAAAACAATGTATTTTTAATGGAAGCATTTATGTATAGGTGCCATCCACAGATAGAAAAATTAATAGAACTTCTTAAAGAGAAAGTTATTGGTGAAGTTAGAGTTATACAGGCAACATTTAGTTTTCATTCAGCATATAATGTAGAAAGAAGATTATTGAATAATAGTTTAGGTGGAGGAGGGATTCTTGATGTTGGTTGTTACTGTAGTTCAATTGCAAGGCTTATTGCTGGTGTATCTAATGGTAAAAATTTTGTAGAACCAATAGAAGTTAAAGGAGTTGGTAAGATAGGAGAGACTAAAGTTGATGAATATGCTGTAGCAGTTTTAAAATTTCCAGGTGAAATTCTTGCACAACTTTCTACTGGTGTCCAAGTAAATCAAGAAAATGTAGTTAGAATTTTTGGAAGCGAAGGTTCAATTCTTATTCCTGACCCCTGGATTCCTACTCGTGAAGGTGGAACAACTAAAATAATTGTTACGAAGAAAGGAAAAACCCAAGAAATAATTATTGAAAGTAAAAAACCTTTATATTCTATTGAAGCAGATACTGTAGGAAAGAGTATTATGGAAGGGAAAAAAGAAGCACCTTGGCCTGCAATGACATGGGATGATACACTTGGTAATATGAGAACCCTTGATATGTGGCGAAGTTCGTTTGGATTCTTATATGATTCTGAAAAGCCAGATGCTTATATACCTACTATTGATAGAGAAGAACTTAAAGTTGAGAAAGGACATAAAATGAAATATAGTAAAATCTCTGGTTTAGATAAACCAGTATCACGTTTAGTTATAGGTGCTGATGTTCATTTATTTTTACCTCAAGCCACTGTTATGTTTGATGAGTTTATAAGATTAGGAGGTAACTGTTTTGATACAGCATATATTTATGGAAGTGGTAAGAGTGAAAAGACATTGGGACAATGGATTAAAAATCGTAATATTCGTAAAGATGTGATAATTTTAGGTAAAGGGGCACATACACCTTATTGTAATCCAGAAGATTTAACAAAACAACTTTATGAAAGTTTAGATAGACTTCAAACAGATTATATAGATATTTATATGCTTCATCGTGATAACCCTGAAATTCCTGTTGGAGAATTTATAGATGTATTGAATGAGCATAAAAAGGCAGGTCGAATTAAAATTTTTGGTGGTTCAAACTGGAAATTAGAAAGAATAGAAGCTGCAAATCAATATGCTAAGTCAAAAGGTCTTAGTGGATTTAGTGCAGTTAGCAATAACTTTAGTCTTGCAAGGATGATTGAACCTCCGTGGGCAGGATGTATTTCTTCATCGGATAGAGCTTCAAGAGATTGGTTTGTAAAAACACAGATGCCACTTTTTTCTTGGTCAAGCCAAGCAAGAGGATTTTTTACTGGTAGAGCAAGACCAGATGATTTCTCTGATAAGGAATTAGTAAGGTGCTGGTATAGTGATGATAATTTTAAACGACTTGAAAGAGCTAATGAGTTAGCAAAGAAGAAGGGTGTTTTACCTATAAATATTGCACTTGCTTATGTTTTATATCAAAAATTTCCTACATTTGCTTTAATTGGACCAAGAACTTTATCTGAACTACGTACTTCATTTTTAGCATTGGATATTGAATTAACCGATGAAGAAGTATTATGGCTTAATCTTGAAAAGTAGAATAAAAAGGAGAGTAACTTATGGATAAATATTCAGTATATTGGACAAAAGTAAGTGGGTCTTATGACCCTAAAGAAATTTATAAGAAAGTTAGACCAATTGAAAGTAAAGAATTTCTTTTAAATCCACATAAAGGATTTGCTACTTTTCAACATTTTAATGGTGACCCCTTGTTTGAAGGAACAACGTGGAGTGAATCAGGTCCTTTAAAGTTTGAAGTGATTAAAAAAGAACCAGAGGTTGTTGATGGATATTTACCTACAACAATCTCTTATTGCAGGTGGTTTTGGAGGGATTTTGAACCAGAAGAGGGGAAATTTAATTGGGATATGGTTGAGAAATCTTTAGAAGTAGCAAAATTAAGAGGGCAAAGTTTACAGGTTAGACTTATGCCATTTGGTAGTAAAACTCAGCCACAGCTTCCTGAGTGGTATATGAAAAAAGCACCAATTAGAGAATCAAAAACTTCGTATGGACATATTGAACCTGATTATGATGATGAGACATATTTTAAATACTGGAGTAGAGTTATTGAAGATTTTGCAAGTAAATTTGCAAATCATCCAGATTTAGAGTCATTTGATATAGCATTTATTGGTCCTTGGGGTGAAGGAGCTGGAGAACTTAAAGATGAAGTAGTGGAGAAGTTTATAGATATGTATTTAAAATTTTTTGATAAAAAAATTTTGCTTGCTAATATGGGAGGATACCAATATATTTACGGGATAAAAAGAGGAACAGGATGGAGGAATGATTGTTTTGGTGATATGAGGAATTTTGGGCATAATGTTGTTCCAAATGGATTAGGATGGAATCATATGTTTGATGCATATCCTAAGTTTTTATGTAAAGCGAGAGCATATGACAACTGGAGGACAGCGCCTGTAGTATTTGAGACTTGTCATACTCCATTGTGGTGGTATGAGAATGATATGCCATTAGAATTTCTTGATTTTATAATTGAACAAGGTTATAAATATCATTGTTCGGTATTTATGCCGAAATACACAAGGATACCTAATGCATATAGAGAGAGGTTTATTAATTTTGTTAAGAAGATGGGATATCGTTTTGTGATAAGGCAGTTAAAATTTGAGAAGAAGTTAAGAGAGAAGATGAAGTTTAAATATGAGATGTGGGTGGAGAATGTAGGAGTAGCGCCGTTGTATAGAGATAGATATAAGTTAGCATTTAAATTTTGTCAGGGTAAGAAAGAGGAGGTAGTACATTCTTCAGAAGATATCACGAAATGGTTACCGGGAGATGTATGGATAGATGAGGAGTTAAGATTAAATACGAATTTTGAGGAAGGAGAGATAGAAGTTTATGTTGGTATAGTAGATAAGGAGACTAATATACCAAGGATAAAATTTGCGATAGAAGGTATAAAAGAAGATGGTTGGTATTTTATGGAGAAAGTTGAATTAGATTAAAGGATACTATTGCAAGGAGACTAATGTGAAAAATGCCATAGTTTTTGTATTATTAGTTTTGTTGTTTTGTAGTCAGATAATAGGAGAAGGCAAGATTTATCCATACCGATGGGTTTATGTATCTAATAGTTTACAGAATGATGAACAATTAAACATTGTTAAAAAAATTATAGAAAGAGCAAGTTCTCATGGCTTAAATGGTATGGTTTTTGCATCAGGATTGGATATGTTAGATCTTAAAAAAGATGATTATTTTAAATATTTAAATGAAGTTAAAATAATATGTGACCAAAATAAAATAGAAATTATTCCCATTATTTTTTCAGTAGGGTATGGTGGAGCCATTCTTTCCCATGATAAAAATCTTGCAGAAGGTATTTTAGTTAAAGATGCATTATTTGTGGTAAAAGATAATGAAGCAATATTTGTATCTGACTCTCCTTCTAAAATTATTAATGGTGGTTTTGAAGAATATAAAGGAGATAAGGTTGAAGGTTACAGATTACAGGAGGAACCTGGAATAGTAAGTTTAATAGATAATAAAGAATTTCATGAAGGCAAGGTTTCACTCAGATTTGAGAGGTTTGGGAGTAGAAACCCTTATGGACATGGAAGAATAATGCAGGAGGTGGATGTAAAACCAAATCGTTGCTACCGTGTGAGTTGTTGGGTAAAGACGGATGGACTTTTTCCTGCGGAATCTTTTCGAATACAGATTCTTACTAAGAATGGAAAAACTTTAGCACCGTGGAATCCTAAGATTAAATCCACAAGTAACTGGACTAAAATAACATTAGGATTTAATAGTCTTAATAATGAAACTATTAGAATTTATGCGGGAGTATGGGGAGGTAAATGGGGAAGGTTCTGGCTTGATGACTTACGAATAGAAGAGGTAGGTTTAGTTAATGTATTAAGACGACCAGGAACACCAGTAGTAGTAAGGAGTGAAAAGGATAATACAATTTATGAAGAAGAAAAAGATTATGGTTTTATTTCTGATGCTAAATTAAATTTTCGTTTTGACCATGATGTTTCTGGTATAAAAATACTTCCTGGCAGTAGAATTTCTAATGGTGAACGGCTTCGTGTAAGTTATTATCATGGTATGGCTATTAATAATGGGCAAGTGACTATCTGTATGTCTGAGCCAGCGGTTTATGAAATATGGGAGAAGGAAGCTGAACTAATACATAAATATCTTTCACCAAATAAATATGTTTTAAGTATGGATGAGATTCGTACTGGAGGAACCTGTAAGGCATGCAAGGAACGTAAAATGTCTATGGCTGAGATTTTAGGAGATTGTATAACAAAACAGTTTAACATCATTCGAAAAGTGAATCCAAAAGCAGAAATTTTTATCTGGTCAGATATGTTAGACCCTAATCATAATGCCCATCTTGACTATTATTTAGTTGATGGTGATTTTAGTGGTTCTTGGAATTATATTCCAAAAGAACTGAATATTATTTGTTGGTATTATGATAAACGCAACGAAAGTTTGAGACATTTTTCTAATTTAGGTTTTAAAACAGTTGCAGCTGCATACTACGATGGGGATGATTTGGAGAATCCAAAAGGATGGTTAGAGGCATTGGATAAGACTAAAGGTGCATGTGGTATTATGTATACAACTTGGTTTGAAAAATATTCATTACTTGAAGATTTTGGTGATTTAGTATCTAAAAGAGAATAATATTTTTTATAGACAAAAAAGTATTATTTTTGGTATAATTATGAAGGGGCCCTTAGCTCAGTTGGTTAGAGCAGCGGACTCATAATCCGTTGGTCGTGGGTTCAAGTCCTACAGGGCCCACCAAAAAGAAAGTGATAAAGTTGTAAGAATGGAGATAGTGAAAAATAGGGGGTAGATATGTTTGGGAAAGATGATAAAAAAGTAGATAGTGTAATAGGTGTAGAAGCAGAGATTAAAGGTAATATTGTTTCAAAAGCAACTATAAGAATAGACGGGAAGATAGAAGGAAGTATAACCTGTGAAGGCGATGTAGTAATAGGTAAAGATGGTAAAGTTAAAGGTGATATAAAAGCAAAAGGTATAATAATAGGTGGAAAGGTAACAGGCAATATTAATGCAGAAAATAGAACTGAAATTTTAGAAGGTGGACAATTAGTTGGAGATATAAGATCACCTGCTGTTATTATTGCTGAAGGTGGAATATTTGATGGCTATTGCGAAATGGTTAGTAAGGAAAAAGGAAAGGTGGTTGAAATATCAGAAAGAGAACAAAAGGCAAGTGGTAGAATAAGAAGTGAGTAACTCGTTAAATAAAGTTATTTTTTAAGGTTAGTGGTTCGGAGTAAGGATGTGTTAGATTTAAAAGTTCTTAGAGAAAATACTGACTTAGTAAGAAAAGCATTAAAAGATAGAAGTGTAGATTTAAATTTAGAAGAAGTTTTAAATTTAGATAAACAGAGAAAAACAAAAATACAAGAAATAGAGAAGTTAAAAGCAAAGAAAAATAAGATAACAGAAGAGATAGCGGTCTTTAAAAGAGAGAAAAAAGATATTAAAGATAAGATAGTAGAAGTATCGGAATTAAATGAAACTATTCATAAGATAGATAAAGACCTACAAGAGATAGAAAAAAAGTTTAACGAACTTCTTTTATTAATACCAAATATTCCTGATAAAGATATTCCCATTGGTAAAGACTCTTCAAATAATATAGAAGTTAGAAGAGTAGGAGTCCCTCCAAAGTTTTCTTTTAAGCCTTTAACGCATTGGGATATAGGGGAAACATTAGGGATCCTTAATTTTGAAAAAGCAGTAAAGATGTCCTCTTCTAGGTTTTCAATCTATAGAGGAATAGGTGCAACATTAGAAAGAGCACTTATTAATTTTATGTTAAATACCCATATAAAAAATGGTTATACTGAAATTTCTTTACCTTATCTTGTTAACTCAAAGAGTATGCAAGGAAGTGGTCAACTTCCTAAGTTTTCTGAAGAAATTTATAAATGCAAAGATGATGATTTGTATCTTATTCCTACTGCAGAAGTAACTTTATTAAATATGCATAGAGATGAGGTTTTGGAGGAAAGTAAACTTCCACTTTATTATGTTTCATACAGTGCTTGTTTTAGAAGAGAAGCAGGTTCTTATGGAAAAGAAGTAAGAGGTTTAATTAGACAACATCAGTTTGATAAAGTTGAGTTGTTTAAATTTACTACACCAGAAAGTTCTTATAGCGAACTCGAATCGTTGGTATTATCTGCAGAGGAGATATTAAAAAAATTAAACTTACATTATCGGGTTGTTTTACTATGTACAGGAGATTTAGGATTTGCTTCAGCAAAAACTTATGATATAGAAGTTTGGATGCCAGGGATTAATGCTTTTAAAGAAATATCTTCATGCAGTAACTGTTTAGATTTTCAATCAAGAAGAGCGAATATAAAATTTAAAAGAAAAGGGAAATTGGAATTTGTGCATACCTTGAATGGTTCTGGTCTTGCAGTTGGTAGAACCTTAGCAGCGATATTGGAAAACTATCAGGTTGAAAATGGAGATGTTTGTATTCCTGAAGTTTTAAGGCCTTATATGGGTGGAGTTGAAAAGATTGAATGGACCAAAAGATAAGGTAATAATTTTAGGAATAGAAACTTCTTGTGATGATACTGGCATAGGAATAGTTTGCGATGGTAAGAAAATCTTATCAAATGTTGTTTCATCACAGATAGATATTCACAGAGATTTTGGTGGTGTTGTTCCAGAACTTGCATCAAGAAGTCATTTAGAAGTTATTTTTAAAGAAATAGAAAGAGCATTAGAAGAAGCAGATATTACTTTAGATGATATAAATGCAGTAAGCGTTACTTATGGTCCTGGTTTAGTTGGTTCTCTTTTAGTAGGCATTGAAGTAGCAAAATCTATCTCTTATGTAAAGGGTATTCCCTTAATAGGAGTAAATCATTTAGAAGGACATATTTTTTCTTCTTTTTTGAAAAATCCCAATATAAAATTTCCATTTATTAGTTTAATAGTTTCAGGTGGTCATACTGAATTAGTTAAAGTAAAAGACTTCGGTGATTATGAAGTATTGGGTAAAACTAGAGATGATGCATGTGGTGAAGCATTTGATAAGGTTGCTAAATTACTTAACTTAGGGTATCCTGGTGGACCTTATATAGAAAGATTAGCAAAAGATTCAAAAAGAATTTATAAATTTCCTGAAGCAGTTATGAAAGATAAAAGCTTTGATTTTAGTTTCAGTGGATTAAAAACAGCTGTTTTAAATTTTTTACAGAAGAATAAAAATGTAAGTAAAAGTGATGTATGTGCTGGTTTCCAAAATGCAGTAGTGTGTACATTGCTTAATAAGACTATTTGTATAGCGAAGAAATTGGATATAAAAAGGATAGTTTTAGGTGGTGGAGTGGTTGTTAATGAAGCACTGAAAAAAGAGTTTAAGAAGCAAGGTGAAAAAGAAGGGATAAGTATTTATTATCCAAGTCCAATTTTTTGCACTGATAATGGAGTTATGATTGCACTTATTGGATATTATAAATTTTTAAAAAAAGAGTTTAGTGATATTACACTAAATGCTAATCCATCGTTAACACTATAATGGAAGTATTAATAGTTTTAATAATAGTTGCACTCATTTTTGACTATATAAATGGTTTTAATGATAGTGCAAATATAGTTGCTACAATTGTTTCTTCAAGGGTAATGTCAATTCAGTCTGCATTAATTTTAGCATCAGTTGCAGAGTTAATAGGACCATTTTTATTAGGAACTGCTGTTGCAAAAACTATAGGAAGTGATATAATAGACCCAGCCTGTATTAATCTTAAAATTATATTTGCTGCTTTAATTGGTGCAATAATATGGGATTTAATAACATGGTTTTTTGGATTTCCTTCAAGTTCTTCACATGCTTTAATTGGAGGACTTGTTGGTGGAGTGATTATTTCTTTTGGAATAGAAAAGATTAATTTAAGAGGTATATTGAAAGTAGTTTTAATCTTATTTAGTTCACCTATAATAGGGTTTTTAGTTGGGTTTGTATTTGCAAAAATTTTGTACAGACTAACAATAAATGCTACACCAAAGATTAATAATATTTTTAAATCTTTACAGGTTTTTAGTTCAACTTTTTTGGCTTTAAGTCATGGTGGGAATGATGCTCAAAAAACTATGGGGATAATTACAATGGGATTGGTAGTATTAAAGATTCAGAATAATTTTGTTGTGCCAACATGGGTTATACTTATTTGTGCTATTGCTTTAGCCTTAGGGATTGCATCAGGTGGTTTAAGAATTATAAAGACAGTTGGGACAAAGATATTTAAAATAAAACCAATACATGGATTCAGTGTTCAGTTTTCTTCTAGTCTTGTAATTTTAATTGCTGCTCTTATTGGTGGACCTGTTAGCACTACACATGTTGTAAGTTCTTCTGTTGTTGGTGTTGGAAGTAGTGTGAGTTTAAGTAAAGTAAGATGGACAGTAGTTACTGATATCTTACTTGCATGGTTTTTAACTTTACCAGCAAGTGCATTGATTTCTGCTTTATCTTATAAAATAATTATCTTAATAGGAGGGAGAAATGTTTTTTAGAAAGAATAAATGTAACTTTTTTCAGATTTTAATTAATCAGGCAAGTTTAACATTACAAGGTATACAGGCGTTACAGGAGTATTTAAAAAAGCCAACCGAAGTAAATGCAAAAAGTGTAAGGGATTTAGAAAAGCAGTCTGATGAGGTTAGAAGAATACTGATAGATGAACTTAACAAAACATTTGCTACACCTATTGATAGAGAAGATATATTTGCATTATCACTTGATATTGATGATATATTAGATTATGGAAAAACTACAGTAGATGAGATGGAGATATTTAAGATAAAACCTAACTCTTATTTACAAAAGATGGCTGAAATACTTACAAATGGTACTAAAGAAGTTAGTGATGCTGTTTTAAGATTGGAAAAGAATCCAAATATAGCAAGTGAACATGCTGTAAGGGCTAAGAATTTTGAGAATCAGATGGAATATATATATAGAGATGCATTGGTTGATTTATTTAAAGGGAAAGATGTTATTCATATACTGAAGATGAGGGAAATCTATAGACATTTTAGTAATGCTGCTGATAGATGTGATGAGGCTGCAAATGTTATTGGTAATATTGTGATGAAAATGACATGAGATAAAAATAGGAAAGAAAGCAAAAATAAGAAAAAAGTAGGAGGATCTAGTATGGATTTGAAAAGTTTAATAGATGTTGCCAGTGGAAGAGAGAAAGCAGATTTAGTTTTAAAAAATGCTAGGATAGTAAATGTTTTTACAAGAGAAATTATTTATGCTGATGTTGCAATATATAATGGATTTATAGCAGGTATAGGAAAATATGATGGTAAGGAAAACAAAGATTTAAATGGAAAATATCTTATTCCAGGTCTTATTGATGGCCATGTGCATTTAGAGAGTTCTATGATTTCTATATCTGAATATGCAAAAGCAGTGTTATATCATGGAGTTACAACTATTGTGATAGACCCTCATGAGATTACAAATGTTTTAGGAATAGAAGGTATAAAATATATTTTAAAAGAAACAGAAAATATCCCTTTGAATGTTTATATTATGATTCCTTCCTGTGTTCCATCTTCTCCTTTAGAAACATCAGGAGCAAAGATAAAACCATCTGATATAAAAAAACTAATGAAATTTAACAGAGTTATAGGATTAGCAGAGATGATGAATTTTCCAGGAGTGTTTAATGGTTTAAAATCTGAATTAGATAAAATAAAGGCGTCAAATTATCATATAGATGGACATTCTCCAGGACTCTCTGGTAAAAATTTAAATGCATACATTGCAAGTGGTATTTATTCTGACCATGAATGTTTTACATTAGAGGAAGGTTTAGAAAAGTCTAAACTCGGAATGTGGATTATGATAAGAGAAGGATCTGCAAGTAAAAATTTGGATACATTACTTCCTCTTGTAAGGGATAAAAAAATAACAAGAGCATTATGGGTAACTGATGATAAATGTCCAAAAGATTTAATAGAGGAAGGTAGTATTGACCATATAATTAGAAAAGCAATAAAGAATGGGCTTGATCCTATTACTGCTGTTCAACTTGGAACTATAAATTCTGCTATTTATCATAGATTAGATAAGATTGGAGCAATTGCTCCTGGATTTAAAGCAGATATGTGTGTTTTAGATGACTTGGATAATTTTACAATAAATATGATATATAAAGATGGAATATTAGTTAAAGAAGTGGATTTAGTTTCAAGAGGTGATAAAAGGGTTTTTAAAACCATTAAAGTAAAAGGATTTAATAAAGATAAACTTAAAATAAAAGCAAAGGGAAATAAAGGAAGGGTTATAGGAATTATAGAAGGTGAGATAATTACAAGAAGTCTTGAGATGAATTTAAAGATAAAAGATGGATACGTAGTTTCTGATATAGAAAATGATGTTTTAAAAATAGCAGTTGTTGAGAGACATAAAAGAACTGGAAGAGTGGGGGTAGGATTAGTAAAAGGATTTATGCTTAAACAAGGTGCTTTTGGAACATCTGTTGCACATGATGCTCATAATATTATAGTAGTTGGAACTAATGACGAAGATATGTTTGTTGCAGTTAAAGAAATAATTAAACTACAGGGAGGATTAGTTGTAGTAAATAATAAAAGAGTATTAGGTAATTTGCCTTTACCTATTGCTGGTTTGATGTCGAATTTACCTTTAAATGAAGTTGCAAATAGAATAAAAAATTTAGAAGAGATTCTTAAGAATATGGGAGTTATGATGAAGAGTCCATTTATGACTTTATCTTTTTTAGCACTGCCAGTTATACCAGAGTTAAAAATTACAGATTTAGGGGTTATTGATGTTAATAAATTTAAAATAGTGGAGGTATTTTTATGAAAAAAATACTTTTAATATGTATAGTTATACTTATAGTTGTAACTAATTTAAGTGCAAAGGAGAAGAAAAAGGAAGGGATTGAAAATTTTAAAAATTTAGGTGTTGGAATTGTTATTGGAGACCCTTTAGGAATTAGTGTTAAATTTATGGAGAGTTCAAATATTGCTTATGCTGGTGTATTTGGAGTATTTTCCGGGGTTAAATTTTATATTCATACTGATTACCTATGGCTAAATTATGAAACATTCTCTAATTTAAATAGGCCAGAAGGAATTATGATCCTTTATTATGGCCCAGGGGTGTTAATGCGTGTAACCAGTGATGATAAATTTATTATTGGAGGAAGAGGAACAGTTGGGACTGAGTATTTGTTGTTAAAAGCTCCATTTGGCATATTTTTAGAAGTTTCACCTGCTTTTTTAGTTACTCCTGAGATGAAATTAAGCTTTTTTGGAGGATTAGGTGCAAGATTCTATTTTTAAAGATATTAAACCAAAGAAAAGATTAATTATAGAACTTTTATTAGTTTCTTATATTATTATAACTTTTTTTATAACTATTATATGGAATGTTTTAAAACCCAATATATTTGTTAAATATTTTTTAGTATTTTTTTTATTAGTAGTTGGTATTAATTTGTTTTTAAATATTATGTCTATAGTAACTAAGAGAAATTTATCAACACCTTTGGTTATAAATAATTTTTTAACAAGACTACTCTTCCCTCTTGCTCTTTCATTTGGGAAAATTTTTGGTATAAAAAAAGAAAAAGTAGAAGGTTCTTATGTGGAATTAAATAGTTATTTAGTTAGATGCAAAAAGATTAAAGTATCATCAGATGAAATATTGGTTTTACTTCCAAGATGTATTCAAAATAATGAATGTAAGAATGATGTGATACTTGATATAAAAAACTGCAAAGGATGCGGAAAGTGTGATATAGGAAAGATAAATAGTATTATAAAAGATACTAATATTAAAGCGATAGTTGTTACTGGCGGAGAACAAGCAAGAGAAGCAGTCTTGAAGTTTAAACCAAAGATTATTATTGCAGTTGCCTGTGAGAGAGAACTTGTTAGTGGGATTATGGATGTTTCTTCTTTTTTTGTAATAGGTATTATAAATATAAGGCCATTTGGTCCATGTTTTAATACTAGAGTTAATGTTGATAG
>Ga0078972_1009965_pt1 | contig 18223 bp, 15 predicted proteins | sample YelNatPaOPGAMG01_FD_67568 | JGI IMG/M metagenome (GOLD analysis project Ga0078972, IMG submission 67568) | Hot spring thermophilic microbial communities from Obsidian Pool, Yellowstone National Park, USA - OP-RAMG-01 (SPADES assembly) (version 2) | ecosystem: Environmental > Aquatic > Thermal... | reverse complement strand
AGCACGGTGTTATTTTTTCGGTTGGGAACCCGTCCCCGACTCGTTCGGGGATGGGCCGAAAAAATAACACCGTGCGATTACTTTCTACCGAACACACGGATGTGGAGTTCCGCCCGATTCTACAGGAAAACTGAAAGAAAAAAGTTGTTCATACCCTCTACCCTCCACAGCGGGGTTTTTGCATTGTAGCACTGGCGCAGCCAGTGCTACTTCACTTTGCCTTGTAATGACACTAGAGTTATCTAATTTCCAAAAAAGGGGAATTGCTGTAATTCCCCATTTTTGTAATTCCGATTTTTTCTGCACTACTTTTCTTCTGAGAAATCTTTTAAAATAAACATTCTGGTTGCAAAAGAAAGATTTTCCAGATGGTATAAAAAGAGAAATTCTAAAAAGATGAAATTAATGTAAAAATATAAAGAGTACCAAAAAGAAAATAAAACACTCTCTTTCTTTTAATAAAGAGCGCCATTTTAAATAGATATCTTTATATTTCCATAAGGTTTTCTTTCTGATGGAAAGCATAAATAAAAAAAGCCACCCCTTTCAGGATGGCCTTTTTATTCATTTTGTCACTATTTTATTCCCCCCAACCACCTTCATGATAAAGTTGAGAAACCTCAGAAGCCGTTAGAGCCTTTTTATACAATCGCACATCATCAATTACGCCATTCAAGTAACGACCATTATATCCTCTACCAATAAACAAACAGCTTGCTTTTAATACGAAATCATAAGTACCAGCTGAATGACCTAGCAATGTACCGTTTTCATAAGTATTAATATCTCCAGATTTGCAGGTAATCACAAGATGCCTCCAACTATTAGTAGGCAATTGTTCAAATACCTTCAATTGAATTACATTTGTGTTTACACCCACCATTGTATATATACTTTCTGTTGTCCCACTAGCTGCGTAACCTAATTGAAAATGAGCAAAAGTAAAATTAGTAGGTTCAACAATAGCCTGAATACTTGAAGGTGATGCTGTATAAAGAGAGACCCAGGCTGATATAGTAAATTCATTTGTTAAAGCCTCTACAAAAGGTATAAACACATAACTGTTGCTAAAGCTATAGGCACTATCGGGTTTTCCGAAACGATCATTGGTTAAAACACATCCAATATTGATACCATGGTTTCCATTCCCACTTGTGTCATTTGCATCCCCATTAAACAAGTACTCTGCAACAAGATTGTTTGTCAAATTAGGATTCGACGAAGCCACACTGGAAACTGAACTTACAACAGAAGAACTATTTCCAGCAGAGGAACTGGATCCCTCGTTCGAAACAGAGCTAATAGAGCTAACTGGCAAAGAAGAAACAATACTGCTCGAACTTGAACTGCTATGCTGCACCTGATCCAGAATATCACACCCAGGGGTAAATAAAATCGCCCCCGCCAGAACTACTCCCATAAACATAATCGCCATTATTCTTTTGATCATAGGTAAAAACCTCCTTAAATTCTTCCCTTGATTTTCTTCATTTTCAATTTCTGGCCTGAAAATTGAAAATACTAAGTGTTAACACCTTTTATTAAATAATACTCTCCTGGCGTTTAAATTTTGCATTTTTGGAAGAAAATTTTTTACATAAATTTTACTCTAGAGCAGAATTTATTATACCAACAGTAATTAAATTTTACAAATGAATAATTTATGCTATAATAATAAAAGTTTTTTATAATATGCTGGAGTAAAATAATGCAAAAACTGCGAAGGGGAAATCCCGCCTTCATTCTTATTTTTATTTTCTCATTAAGCCCTATATTCGCTCCCACTGCTTCTTCAGAAACATCTTCCATTAAAACAATAACCGTTGCCGGTTTTATTAACAAAGGCTCTTCAGAAGGCGAAAATATTAATATCATACTTACAAAGTCGCTTATAGGTACTCTTGAAAAAATACCAAACTCCATAATAACCCCTTATAGTGAAGTTGAAAAGATCGTAAGCGAAAATGGCTTATGGAAACTTAAAAAAATAGACATTGATTTGGCACTGCAAACTGCTCAACCCTTCGGTTCAAGGCAGCTTATCATCGGTGAATATAAAGTAAATCCGTCGGCAAATCAGGTTTCCATAAATGTTTATGTGTATGATGTAATCACCGGAGAATTAAAACTAAAAAGAAATTACAGGGGTAATACGGGTCTTGACCTTTTTGATACAATTGACAATATTGCAAAAAACATAGGCGGACTTATCCTCGGAAAGAAGTTTTCTCTGGGCAGAGTAGTTGTAAAAATACAGGATTCTACCAATAATTATATAGTCAATATAAATGCAAAAAATATAGGAACCACATCTGAGGAGCATCCTTTTGAAACAGAAATACTCTCGGGGGAAACTGTTGAAATATCCTTAAAAATCTCTAATTCCGATAAAGAGGTTTTTAGAAAAGCCATTAATGTTGCTTCAAGCAAAACAAACGAAATTATTTATACACCCTATAGCAGTCTTAACATACAAAATCTTTTAAACGATGGAATTATCCTTATTAATGAGAAACCCTGTGGCTCTCTTGAGAAGGAACAAAGCCTTATTATTTCAAATATTTTACCGGATAAAACTTACAATATAGCACTTCAGCATAATGAAAAAATATTGCAAAAAAGAGAGGTTGTTACAAAAGAAGGAGAAACAGCCCTGGTTGTATTTGCAGAAAAGAGAGGAATTAAGAAGACCCCTTTCCACTATGCTGACTCCTCTCCCATGTGGAATCTACTTCTTCCGGGAATCGCCCAGTATCAGGCAGGGGATTTCTGGATGGGAACTTTATTTTTGTCTCTCGATCTCGCTTCTATCGGATGGACAACTCTCTTCATAGTTGCATACAATATATTAAGCGACAAATACAACCAATCAGCAGATCAGGCATACAAAGATAAGCTGAGTTATCTTAAAGATAAATGTTTAGTTTATATATCTCTTGGTATAATTGTATGGGCAGGGGCTACAACCCTTTCTATTCTGCATGCCTATTCTGAAATGGCAGCAGAAATTAAGCCAGAAGGTTATTCTCTTTCTCTTGATTATGATGTAAGAAGCAATGAATATAAGCTATATATCAAGATGGCTTTTTAAAAAAGAGCAGGTATAAGAAATGTCCGTTAAGAATTATACAGACGAAGAAATTATAGAAAAATTGAGCGCTTTATCAGAATCTGGAATTAGACATAGAGAAGCCGAAGCCGTATATTTTAATGAATTATTTAATCGCTACTATTCACAGGCTTATAGCTTTATCAGATACTATGGGCTTTCTCATGAAGACACAAGGGATGTTATACAGGAATGCTTTATACGCATTTATAATCTCGGAAAAACTTATAAAAAGGGAAAGCCTTTTAAGCCGTGGTTTTTTAAAGTTATTTTGAATTTAGTAAGAGACAAATATGGTGAATTAAAGAGAAAAAAATACCATGATATTGATAATTACATAGATGATCCTGCGATAAGCAAAGAAGAAAATATTATCGAAAAATTGCAAAATAATGACTATATAAGGAGTATTTTAAATAGGCTACCTACAAGGTTAAAGGAAGTTCTTACGCTAAAATTCTATAGTGAAATGAGTATGACAGAGATTGCTGAAACACTTGGTATTCAGCAAAGGCAGGCCTATAACATACTGGAACAGGCTTATAAAGAGTTTAAGAAGGTTTTAGAGGCAGAAGAATGAATAATAAAAGTAATAATAGCCTTATAATCAATGGAATCGATGTAGAAAAGGTTATACAGCAGAATAAATACAGGGATAATATTACCTTCTCTGAATTCTGGGCTAACCTGGATGAAAGGCTTGAAGAATCAGTAAAGAGTAAAACATTTATCTCTTTTCAATCAATCTGGAAATTGGCATTGGGAAGTATAGCTTTAATAATAATTGCAATAATTGGAGTATTTCAACTATTGAACATATCAAAGATAAATAATATTGTTTCTGGAAATGTTGCGTTTGTATCAAGGGTTAAAGGGAATGTCTTTGTGAAAGAGAAAAATTCAAATTCCTGGAAAGCAATAAACCCGAATGAAATTATAATCCCCCTGCAGAATATAAAAACCTCCTCAAATAGCTTTTGTGAACTTCAAATTTCAAATAAAGGGATATTCTTTATAGGTCCTTCAACAGAAACATATATAGCTTCCATTAAAGACAAAGAGAACAAAGGATATATTGACATAAGGCTTTCCATTGGAGAAATTTTTGTAAAAGCCTTCCATCTAAAAAGTGGTGAAATCCTTCAAGTTCTAACTCCCTCAGCCCGTGCCAGAGTAACCGGCACAAAATTCTTTGTAACTACCGATAAGGAAGGTAATACAAAAGTTGGTGTGAATGAAGGAAGGGTTAAAGTAGCTCCTATTTCCACTTCCCTTATCGAAGCAAAAGAAAAATCTCTAATAGATGATAACACCTATAACACCATAGAAGAAAAGGTGCTCTCCAGCGTAGAGATAAATGCCAGTGAATCTATAGTAATTGAATCGTCTAATAGTAAAAAGCTCAACAATGCTATTGCCTCGGTACTGGAAAGTAAAATCTCTGAAGCCGAAGAAAAGCACATAATACCCGATGAAGTCTTCTACAAAAATATAAAAAATACTATAAGGAATAGTTTCAAACTAAAACAGGAGGAAAAAGTTAAAGAAGATTCAGGCATAACTCCTCTAATATTTAAAAAATCAAACCTGACCACAGAAGAGAAGGATATATTTAAAAGGCTTGAGTCAGGAAAAAGTTTGTTGTCCGAGATGATACCTGGCCAGATTATATGGAAAGAGAATATTAGCCTTCCATATGTTAATAAAGATGGAATCATATATCAGTCGAGAATATACCTTACTACAAAAAACAGGCTAAAAATATTGACCACCGATGGAAATTTATTAAAATCTATTGAAGTTACAGATTCTGATTCAACATTAACAAAACCTGTAAAGGGAAATAACAGGTTATATATAGGAGCAGATAATGGAAATCTTTTTGCATATTCAATGGATGGAAAAATCCTCTGGAAAGATAACGAAGCTGGAAAATGTCAGTTTAACTCCTATCCCGTCAGTCAGAATAACATTGTTGTTGTAGCTTCCATTGACAGAGGCATAAAGGTATATTCTGAAGAGGGAAAATTGATTCAGCAGATTAAAACAGAGAATGAGGAACCAATCTACGCAACTCCACTTTTATTAAACAATGGTAAAATAATCATATATGGAACAGAAAAGGGGCACATTACCGCTTATGATCTGGAAAATAGAAATACAATCTGGAAGAATGCAATAGATGATAGAATTGTATATCCAATTGTTGGTGATGAATATTCTATAGCAGTACTTATGCGAAATAGTGGAAACATTATAGCCTTTGATACTAAAACCGGGAAACAAATCTGGAGCAAAACAATCAACCAGTTAAAGAGAACCGAAATAATCCCTGTTTATAAAGACGAAAAGCTAATTATTGCAGGGGAAAACTCTATTTTTGTAATTAATTCACATACAGGAAGCGAAATTCTTCATCTGGAATTAGATGAAGCAATATCCCATGTTTCAGAATTAGATAACAAAATTATTGTTGGCTTTAAAAATAAAAAATTAATTCAATATGATATTTCCACAGGTAACATTGAATGGTCGACCACAGCTGAATCTGGCTTTAGAACTATTCTGGTTGATAAAAAAGCTATATATACTATTTCAGATTCAAGCTGGAGCAAAATAAGCCGGTAATTACAAGCCAAAGTCAGTATTCTGTGCAAAAATAATGAGACTTCCCTTATTAAATTTGACTAATATCGCATTATTGTTTAAAATACATGAGTTTTCTGAGGGCCCATAGCTCAGCCGGTTAGAGCAACTGACTCATAATCAGTGGGTCCCTGGTTCGATCCCAGGTGGGCCCAATCTTTTGAATAGTATTCTCTTATCATTTCTTTTCTATATAAAGGGGTATATAAATGGAAAATGTTACAAGGATAAAAAAGCTTGTTCAGCTTCAAACTCTATATAACAGAGAACAGGAAATAAGAAATCTGTACGCAGAAGAAGAGAAAAAGCTCGAAAAGGTAAAAAGTGAAAATGAGGCTCTTTTGTCCAGCGCCAACGAAATTAAGCTGAACATAAGTGAAATGGACAAGAAGATTAACGAAGAGCTTGGCAAAAGGGATGAAATTAACAAGAGAATCCAGAGTCTTGAAGAAGGGAAGGATAAGATTAAAATAGCCCGTCAGATTAAGTCCTGGGAAAAAGAAATGGAAAAACAACAGCAGGAGTTAAGTCTTATCCAGGCTCAGATTGATTATGATACAACAAAGCAATTAGAAATGAAAAGCGAGTTAGAGAAAATTGATACAAAAATTGAAGAGAACAATAAAAAGGCTGCTGAATTAGAAGAGCACATAAATTCAATAAAGGTTCAGTATAAAGAAGAGTTAAACAAAACCCAGAAGAAGCAAAATGAGCTAAAAGGGTATTTTGATCTTCAGTTCATAGAATACTTCGAAGCCCTTTTAAAGAAAACAAAAGGAACGGCTATTGTTGAAGTAGAACAGGATGCTTGTTCAGGATGCTATACAATACTTCCAACAATCCTTCAAGGAGAACTTGGCGAAGACTTAAAGCCAGAGGATATAGAAATCTACCAATGCCCCCATTGTTTTAGATATCTTTATTACAAAGCCTGGATTGAAAAATAGATTTCTAACGCCCATACAATAAGGTTAAACTCTTTAGTTTTCCGGCAATTCTTCTTGCTCCATTTAGATTCTTAAGTTTCCATCTCCAGTTTCCGGAGGAAGTCCCCGGAAAATTCATCCTTGCCTTACTACCAAGCCATAAAACATCCTGCATAGGTATTATAACAAAATCTGCAGCAGATGAAAATAGTATTCTTATTACATCCCAGTGTAAAGAGCTAAATTTTTTCCCTATATATTCACTAACAAACTTTCTTGTACTACTTTTAGCCTTCTTATACCATCCCGCCATTGTATCGTTGTCATGGGTGCCGGTATATGCCACAAAATTTCTTTCATATTTATGGGGTAAGAAGTCAACAGTACCTTCAAAACCAAACTGAAGAATCTTCATCCCCGGAAAATTAAACCTTTTCCTCATCTCCACAACATCAGGTGTAATAACACCAAGATCCTCCGCTATAATTGGAAGATTTTTTATCTTTTTCTGAAGTACCTCAAAAAAATGTCCTCCCGGTCCCTTTTCCCATCTTCCCTTCACTGCCGTCCTTGCACCATATCTAACCGCCCAATTAGCAGCAAAACCCCTGAAGTGATCCACACGAACATAATCTACAAGTCTTAGAATAACCTGAAATCTTCTTATCCACCATTTATAACCATCCTGGCTTATTCTTCTCCAGTTATAAAGCGGATTCCCCCATAATTGTCCTGTCTTGCTAAAATAATCCGGAGGAACACCAGAAACCTTTAATGGGTTAAGCTTCTTATCAAACTGAAAGTAAAACGGCTTTGCCCATGCATCAGCGCTATCCATTGAAACAAAAATAGGCATATCACCAATTATTTTAATGCCCTTCGAACTGGCATATTTTTTTAACTCTATCCATTGTCGGAAAAATAAAAATTGAATAAATTTATAAAAGTTGATTTTACTTTGATTTTTATTCTTAAAATCTTTAATAGCCTTCTTATCCCTATATTTATATTCTTTGCTCCAGCAAAGCCAGGATCCTCCATTATGTAAATCCTTTAAAGCCATAAATAAAGAATAATCTTCAAGCCAATCCCCATTTTCTTTAACAAAAGAATTATATTCTCGGGATAGTTTGTCAGATTTTCCAAAATTAATGTATGCTTTTCTTAAGAGTAAATTTTTCCATCCAATCAAAAGCCCGTAGTCTACAGTATCTTTTCTAAAATCAGGATGCTTTCTTAAATCCCTGATTGACAGAAAACCTTCTTCAACAAGCTTTTCAAGACTTATAAGCAAGGGATTACCACCAAAAGCGGAAAAGCATTGATAGGGGGAATCTCCAAAACCTGTCGGTCCAAGAGGGCAGATTTGCCAGAGCTTCTGTCCCGCTTCTACAAGAAAATCAATAAAATCGAAGGCTTCTTTACCAAGGCTCCCTATTCCATATTTACCGGGAAGAGAGGTTGGATGTAATAAAACCCCGCTGGCACGATAAAGTCTCATTTATATTCAACACCTCGCAAACAAAAGCATTTAAACCCTTCTCCGTGCACCACGGCGATTTTGATATATTACATATCCCATTAAGATAATAATGGCCCCTGTACCAACCGCAAGGATAAAATTATCGTTAATCCAGCGCTCAATATTAATCCTTCCCCTTCTTGTAGAAACTGACTTTCTATTTGAACTTCCTTTAAAAAATGAAAAAATATCATTCTTACTACTTTTAGTAGAGGTGCTCCCCTGCCCTTTCTTTAGTGAAGGCCTGCTTGCTTTGGAACAGGAGAAATTGGAGAAATATAAAAGTGAAATCAATAAAAATACCAATATTTTTTTCACATTTCACTCCTTATAAAAATTAATTCATATAAGCCCATCAATACGATATATAATTATCGGAAAGAGGATATTCAAGAGTAAAATCATTTATCCAAAAACTTTAATAATTTCCTTTCTCTATATTATAATATATTTTCAAAAAGGAGTAAAAATGCCCACAAAATTAATCCTGGCTCTTGATACAAAAGACCCAACAGAGGCTATTAATATTGTAGATGAATTTCATTCTATTGTAAAATATTTTAAGGTTGGAAGCATTCTTTATACTCTATCTGGCAATAAAATTATCGAGCATATTCAATCCAGAAACGCCAGTGTATTTCTGGATCTCAAGTTTTTCGATATACCAAATACGGTTAAAGGTGCAGCCTCTGTTGTTACAGGACTCGGAGTTCAGATGTTCACCATACATCTTATGGGTGGCAGAGAAATGATACGAGCAAGCTTAGAAGGAATTCTTGAAGAAACAGAGAAAAACCATTGGAAAGAAAAACCCCTCGCACTTGGCGTTACACTTCTTACAAGCCTTAATGAAAAAATCCTGAATGAGGAACTCAAAATTAATCTCTCTTTAAAAGATATGATTCTACATCTTGCAAAAATGGGTTATGAAGAAGGTATTAGAGGTTTTGTTTGCTCACCAGAGGAAATAAGATTACTAAAAGATAAACTTGGAGAGAAAATAACCATTGTGACCCCCGGAATACGGCTGAAGGGAGATTCTTTAGGTGACCAGAAAAGGGTGTTAACCCCCAGAGAGGCTTCCAGGCTTGGAGCTGATTATATTGTGGCAGGTCGCTCAATATTAAATAAGCCCGATAGAATCAAAGCAGTAGAAGAAATACTTAAAGAACTATAACTTCCTGAAATTAAGCTTTAAAAGCAATCTTTTACTTTAAACTATAACTCAGTTCCCCCCATTTTATGGATGTAATATATTCCCTTAAATAAATATCAATAAGCTTTTTTCTATCCTGAATTTTTGTGGACTTTAATGGTTCTATAGAAAGCTTAATAAGAATCCCGCTTTTTGTTTCTTCTGTCTCTTTATCCTTTTCCCATATTATGGGAAGGTAGGCTGAACTTCCATCGATTAAATATTCATAAGAGACCTTTTTAAAAGCAAATTTATTTTTGTCATAATCACCTTTATCGCTCAAAAAATCAAAGCTCTTTATAAGATTTGCATATCTATCAATAGAATTTATAGAGGTGTCTATTGATAGTTTTAGGATTTCACTCTCATTTGAACAAACCCTTTCCCATACAACTGAATAATCGATAAATCCGCTATCTACCGAACAGAAATATGAAAAATTTGAATTTACAACAGAAAGATTAGAGATTATCGGCACAGCAGAATCTATTTTTTCAACAATCCTTTTGCTCGCAATACTGGCAATATTTAAAGAACTTTTAATAAGGCTCACATATCTACCATCCCGAAAAGAAGCCCTGACACTATTAACCTCTTTGTTTAAGTCCTCTGAAAAAGACCTTACGGTAATCATAATTAAAAATAATAAAACTATCTTTGTTTTCATTTTATTCCTCTCCTTAAAAATATCATACTGATTTCTGGTTTTGCAAAAAATCTAAACGGAAAATATCTACTAACCCCAACCCCCCTTGTAACATAAAGAACAGTTTTTTGATGTACAGAAGCTCCCTTTGCCTCTCTTTTCTTTATTTTACTTTTTACAACAACAGGGTGGCCAAAAACTGTTATCTGTCCTCCATGGGTATGGCCAGAAAGCAAAATATCAACATTCAGATTTTTATAGTATTTTATCACATCAGGATAATGGGAAAGAAGTAAAGTAAGATGCCTTTTATTTACATTTATTTCTGGCAGGGCACTACTTTTAACACTTCGAGAATCTATTCCCCATATATCCAGAATATCACCCTTATTGTAAATAGTTTTCTTTTTATCTATTAAAAGCTTTACATTCCAATTCTTCAAAACCTTCTTAAGGTATTCTATATTACTCGGTTTTTTTTCATTAAAAAAAAATATCGGATAAAAAACATGCAAGAGATTATATTGAAAATAATCATGATTACCGAGTACAGCAAAAGTTCCTTTTTCAGGCTTTATAAGCCCGAGTATTTCTGGAAGAATTTCTATTCCAGAATCATTATCTATTAAATCTCCTGTCAATAGAGCAATATCAATCCTGTATTTTTTTACGATCTCTATAAGGGAATTTTTTAAATTATTCAATAATCTAACATTCATTCCTTTATGGAGATGGAAATCGGAAAGATGAAGAAGAGTATAATTATTCCTGAGCTTTTCATTCTGAATTGAAACATGCTGCACATAGATGTTATTAGACTCAACAAAGCTGTAATACAAAAATACTACAACTAAGAAAGACAATATCACCAGTACTATATAAAAGAAAATCATTTTAAATTACTGCTCCTACAGATAACCCAGATTCATCAATTCTAATTTCTGAAAGTGTGTAGCTTCTGGTTTTCCTTTTTGACGTGCGTAGACTGCCACCCCTTCCAGATGTTCTCTTCTGGATATTGGAACTATTAAAAGTTCTTCTAAGTTCTCAAGTTCATCTGCCGAAAAATGTTCCTTCAAATAACTTGATTTATCCAGATTACCAACAATATTCACAGCCTTATTTTTTGAAAGGTAATTGGTATAAATGGGATCTATCTCTGAGAGAGAATAAGAAGTGGCTTCAAAACCATTCTTTTTTATTGTAATAAACCGATCTTTTTCTTTCTTTAAAAGAATTGCATTTTCCATATTCATGCTATTCCTTGCAAGATCTAAAGCGACATCCTGATAATCCTCTATGGTTGATATAGAGGTGGTTTTAATAGGTGGTTCAAGCATAGCCTCTTCACCAAGATCAATTGAAGGAAATTCTTCCTCTACAGACTCAACTCTTTCAGCCTTTTTTCCAGTTTCTTCTTCAGGAAGAGCTATTTCCGGCACCTCTATATCTGCTATCTCAATTTTTTCTTCAGACATTACCTCTGGCTGTTTCTCCTCCTCCATAGTTTCAATAGATTCCATTGCCTTATCGCTCACAATGACAGGTTCCTCAACAACAGGTTTTTCAACTTCAACCAACTCCTCTTTTTCAGAAGGTACCACTTCCTTAATCTGTTCAAGATCTATAGAAATAGGCTCTTCTTCCTGAAGAATTTTATCAGCAGCCGATACCTCTACCTCTTCAGGGGCAGAAAAAGACTCTGTAAGTATAGTACCTGTTTCCTCTGCCCATATATCCGGAGAAGCCTCCGATTCTACTACCACATGCCCTTTTCTCTCAATACCCTCAAGAATTCTCTCTTCCTCTGCAAAAAGATCTGTGGTTTTTGAAGGTTTTATACTTTCGTAAGTGCTTATCTCTGGCCCCACTACGGTTTCAGAAATTTCTATTTCGGGCTTTTCTTTTTCAATCTCTTTCTCTTCCGAAACAACTTCTTCCTTAAAAGGCTCTGTTAAATTAACTTCATCGGACAAAATTAGCTTCTCTATTCCTTCTTTTGCTTCCCTCTCTTCATAAAGCTTGCTGCCCTCTATATCCGTTACAAGACTTTTTATCTCTTCTGCTTTTTCCTCATACTTTGACTCAGGAATAGAAACCTCAACGGGCTTTACAGGGATTTCCTTAATAATCCTTTCTTCCTTCATAACCTGAATAAGCCCAACCACTATGACAAAGAAAAAAACTAAGTTTATCAAAAGTATTATAATACCATTCAGAGGGATGTACCTATCGTTTGTAAAATCAATTCCCTGAATTGTGCCACTGATTGAATGCCTTGGAATTGCAATATTTCTTATCCCTTTACTATTGTTTTTATAAAACTCCGGATCCCTAAGATAAACCAGGGCAGAACGAACCCTGTTTGTATCAAAAGAGCCCGTGGAAAGTAGTATGGTATTTGTGAATGCATATGCCACTCTAACCTGACTAGAGGGTATTCCTTTCAAAAGACGATTCATCTTATACTGCATCATTACATAACCATTATAGACTGCATTATTATTACCCGCAGAAATAGGATAAAAGGAAGCAAACAAATCTTTATTAATAAAAAATAAAAAGACATTTGTATTCAAACTAAAATACTGTTGAACATCATCCATAATGAAAGACACGATTCTAACAGAATTTATTTCATTGGTCTCTGTAGAAAAAATCACCCTACCATCAGCACCAACAACCTGAATTTTATCACAATCCTGAATCGCTGTTTTAATATTCTTAAAGGCATCAAAGTAACGCTCTGTATTTTCTCCAAGTGTAGCACTTATATAAACTGACTTAACTATATTATCCTGTGCAAGATTCTTAATCTCATAGTCAATCTGTCCTATATTGGTTTTAATAACACTGTAATAAAAAGCATCCTTTTTACTTACATAATCCAGATAATCCTTCCCGAATATAGATAATCTATTCTTTATTAAATAAACAATCAAGACCATAAAAAGTAGTGAAAGAATTAGCATCAATATCAAAATGCCCTTTCTTGTCCTCATATTAACCCCTCTCTTACAGATTATCAAAACAGGATATAATTTTCCTGTTCATAATTTTCGGTTTAAACATTAATAATCATTAGCAAAAATGGGAAAATTTTTCAATGAAAAAGGCGATGGAAAGAAATCCATCGCCTTTATTAATTTCTTATTTTTTATACTAAATACCAGCCAACCTCTTATAATTCTGATATCTTATTTTAGCATCTTCTTCAGCAGCTTTCAATAGTTCTTCTGCTTCTTTTGGAAAAGTTTTTACAAGAGATGCATACCTTACTTCACCCATAAGGAAATCACGGAAGCTTGCGGTAGGTTCTTTTGAATCAAGTATAAATGGATTTTTCCCTTCCTTTGCAAGAAGAGGATTATATCTATATAGGTGCCAATATCCTGCTTCTACAGCCTTCTTTTCCTCTTCCTGTGACTTACCCATTCCTGCATAAATGCCATGGTTAATACATGGAGAATAGGCAATGATAAGCGATGGACCCGGATAGCTTTCGGCTTCACTAATAGCCTTAAGGAATTGAGCTCTATTAGCACCCATAGCAACCTGTGCCACATAAACATAACCATAGCTTATTGCCATCATGCCAAGATCCTTCTTTCTAATCTTCTTACCAGAGGCAGCAAACTTAGCAACAGCCGCAGTTGGCGTTGACTTTGATGACTGCCCTCCAGTATTGGAATAGACCTCCGTATCCAGAACAAGAATATTTACATCCTCTCCCATAGCAATGACATGGTCCAATCCACCATAGCCAATATCATAAGCCCAGCCATCTCCACCTATAATCCAGTGGGATTTTTTGGTAAGATATTTTTCAAGCCTTAAAATCTCTCCAAGGGTGCCAGAAGATTGCCCCTTAAGAAGTTCTTTTATTTTCTTTGCACAGGTTTTGCTTTGATCTCCAATTTCCCTTACACTCATCCATTCTTCAAAAGCAGCTTTAATCTCACCGGAAACTCCTTCTGCAATAGCTTTTTGCATAAGCAGAGAAATCTTGTCCCGCATCTGTTTATAAGCTAGCGCCATCCCAAAGCCATACTCTGCATTATCTTCGAAAAGAGAATTAGCCCATGCAGGACCCTCGCCATCTTTATTTACACAGTACGGAGTTGCAGGAGCCGAACCACCATAGATAGAAGAGCATCCTGTTGCATTCGCTATTATCATTCTATCACCGAAAAGCTGGGTAATGATTTTAATGTAGGGGGTCTCGCCACATCCAGCACAGGCGCCAGAAAACTCAAACAGCGGCCGTGCAAACTGACTTCCTTTAATTGTAGTTTTATCGCCAAGAAAATCTTTATAGGAAACATTCTTTGAAAAATATTCCCATCTCTTTATCTCTTCATTCTGAGTCTCAAGTGGCTTCATAACAAGGGCTTTTTGTCCCTGTTTACCAGGACATGCATCTACACAATTTCCACAACCAGTACAATCAAGAACACTTATCTGAATCTTATACTGATAACCTTCAAGTCCTTTGCCTATAGCCTTAAGAGTTTTTGTCCCTTCTGGCAGGCCTTTCATCTCCTTATCATCAAGAAGGAAAGGCCTTATTACAGCATGCGGACAAACAAAGGCACACTGGTTACATTGAATACAATTATCAGGATTCCACTCCGGAACATTTACGGCTATACCGCGCTTTTCATATTGGCTTGTAGCTGGCGGAAAAGTTCCATCTTCCCTTCCCAGAAAAACACTCACAGGCAGATTATCCCCTTCAAGGCTATTCATAGGTATCATTACCTTCCGAATAAACTCCGGCAGACCTATATCAACCGAAGCTTCCTCAACTTTTAAATTTTTCCATTCAGCAGGGATTTTTATCTTTGTAACATCTCCCCCTTTGTCAACAGCGGCATAATTCATATTAACAATCTTATCACCCTTCTTCCCGTAGGTCTTTTTAATAGCCTCTTTCATATACTTTACTGCATCTTCATATGGAATGATATTGGTTACTTTAAAGAAGGCTGATTGCATAATGGTATTTGTTCTACCACCAAGCCCGATCTCTTCGGCAATCTTTGTCGCATTTATTATGTAAAAGTTAATATCATTTTCTGCCATATATTTCTTTATTCTGTCAGGCAGGTGATTCACCACATCCGCCTCATCCCATATACTGTTAAGAAGGAAAGTCCCTCCCTTTTTTAATCCCTTAAGCATGTCATACTTATCAAGGTAAGCTGGAACATGACAGGCAACAAAGTCAGGATTGGTCACATAGTAAGGAAGGTGAATAGGTTTATCTCCAAACCTTAAGTGGGATATGGTTACACCTCCGGATTTTTTAGAATCATAGGCAAAATATGCCTGGGCATATTTATCTGTATTATCCCCGATAATTTTAATTGAATTCTTGTTCGCACCCACAGTTCCATCCGAACCAACACCATAAAACCTGGCTTCATAGGTGCCGGCAGGAGTTACATTAACGCTCTCTCCAACAGGCAGAGAAAGGAAAGTAACATCGTCGATAATTCCAACAGTAAAGCCATTCTTAGGTTCTTTAAGCTTAAGATTATCAAAAACCGCCATAACTTGCTCGGGGGTGGTATCCTTTGAAGAAAGCCCATATCTTCCCCCAACAATAAGAGGGGCATCCTTTCTTCCATAGAATAAATTCTTTACATCAAGATACAGAGGTTCTCCACCAGCCCCAGCTTCTTTGGTTCTATCTAGGACAGCGATTCGCTTAACAGACTTAGGTAACACATTAAAGAAATACTTTGAAGAGAACGGCCTATACAAATGTACAGTTATCAGACCAACCTTTTCACCCTTCTTCAGTAAATAATCAATCACAGGCTTTGCGAGATCTGTTACAGAACCCATAGCAATAATAATGTTTTCAGCATTCTTATCGCCATAATAAGTAAAGGGGTGATACTCCCTACCGGTAAGTTTCGACATCTCCTGCATATAACCTTCTACAATATCCGGAAGGGCATCGTAAAATCTGTTGCAGGCTTCTCTTGCCTGAAAAAATATATCGGGATTCTGTGCCGTTCCACGGGTTACTGGAGCTTCAGAACAAAGGGCCCTCTTTCTAAACTCCTCAAGCGCCTTTTTATCCAGAAGCTTTTCGTAATCAGAATATTCAAGGGCTTCAACCTTCTGGATTTCATGAGAAGTCCTGAATCCATCAAAGAAGTGTAAAAAAGGCACTCTGCTTTTGACAGCAGAAAGATGAGCAACAGGAGCAAGATCAAGAATTTCCTGAACAGAGCCCGTTGCAAGAAGGGCAAATCCCGTCTGCCTGCAGGCCATTACATCTGAATGATCACCAAATATAGAAAGGGCATGTGATGCCACTGTTCGTGCACTTACATGAAAAACTCCCGGGAGTAATTCACCGGCAATTTTATACATATTTGGTATCATCAAAAGAAGTCCCTGAGAAGCTGTAAATGTTGTTGTTAAAGCCCCTCCCTGTAAAGAGCCGTGAACAGCACCCGCTGCTCCAGCCTCCGATTGCATTTCAACAATCCTTAGAACCTGACCAAACATATTCTTCTTGCCATTTGCTGCCCATTCATCACAGTACTCAGCCATGGTTGAAGAAGGTGTTATAGGATATATAGTCGCTACTTCCGAAAAAGCATAAGCCACATAAGCAGCGGCATTATTACCATCCATCATTTCCATTAACCTGGGCATTTTATTCCTCCCATATACAAAAAAGTGGTTTGTTTATTATAGTTTTTTTTTGGAAAAATAACAATAAAATAGCCTTAATTTCAGCAATCCCCCTCCCCCCTTTTTTTCCTGTCATTCCGAAGTTTAGAAAATCCCTTTCTTGAAAAAATTTTTTATATTTTCTTCATTGTTTATTACGCCGGGTTAGTAGCCTTAAGAATTTTTCGCCGGGCAAAGGTTTGCTGAAAAAATAACCCTGCACCTGGAATAAACCTTAGAGGCTCCAGTATTCCAAGGCGCGGATGTTTCCACCTTACCAGGGCCTCGGCTGCTACAATTCTTTCTGATTCCGTATCCATTAGCGGCTGGTAATACAGTATAAACTCCTTTGCCTCTAGAGCTTGTTGTAATTGTTCTCTAATACTAATTTTTTCTTCAATCATTCTCTTCATGCCTGCAGAAAAATAAAAAAATTTATTTCCTCATCTGTAGGATAGAGACTGATTCCAATACTTGGGGTAAAATAGATTTCCTTTCCATTTATTAAAAATGGCTCTCTAAAAACATTAAGAATCCTTCTTGCAACAAATTCTGATTCTTGCTCTGCCTTTAAATCACCAAGCAATACTACAAACTCATCTCCACCCATTCTTGCCACTGTATCGTATTCCCGCAAACACCTCTGTATTCTAAGCGAAGCTTCCTTTAACAGTTGATCCCCCGTTTGATGACCCATTGTATCGTTTATATCCTTAAAATGATCAAAGTCAATAAGTTGAATCGACACATAGTAATTATACCGCAGAGCCTGTGATAATGCCTGATTAACTCTATCCTGTAAAAGCAATCTATTAGGTAGTTCTGTAAGAATATCGTGAGTAGCAAGGTGTCTTAAATTATTTTCCATAGTATAGAAAAAATCAAAAACCCCTGAGCCTATCAAAGAATCCATAATTCCAGAGGCAACAAAAATACCACAGCCAATCATTAAAAAAAGAATTTCTTTGTTACGGCTCTTAAGAAAATGAATTAGTAAGAGCCTGAAAAGATGAATTAATGTAACTCCTATTAGAATAAAGAGTAAAGAGGTTAGAGCCCCTGGTGCTGTTTCAAAAAAGTCAATCTTGAACTGAAGTATAAAAAACTCTCTATGAAAAGCATTTTCTACCGAAAAACACAACTTTTCAAGAGTAAAAGGAAGTATAATGAATGGAGCTAAAAAAGTCACAAGCAAAGAAAGAATCGCCGACACCGCTTTATCAGCCAATTATTAAACCACAACATTTGTGGTTAGAATGTTACTTTTTCTTTGTCTCCAGCAACAAAGAAAAAGTAACCAAAAAAGCCTGCCCCGAGCAGGGTCAAGGGGAAACCTTCTTACTTTCTTTCTCAGCGATGAGAAAGAAAGTAAGCAAAGAAAGAATCGCCGACACCGCTTTATCGGCCAATTCTTCCTCTATACCAATGGTGTTAACCTTAATACTTTATTTTCTACTTGCCTCTTTAACTATATGGCTTTTTC
>Ga0078972_1009964_pt1 | contig 18224 bp, 10 predicted proteins | sample YelNatPaOPGAMG01_FD_67568 | JGI IMG/M metagenome (GOLD analysis project Ga0078972, IMG submission 67568) | Hot spring thermophilic microbial communities from Obsidian Pool, Yellowstone National Park, USA - OP-RAMG-01 (SPADES assembly) (version 2) | ecosystem: Environmental > Aquatic > Thermal... | reverse complement strand
TGGTTCTGCTTTAAGTGCCACACGCAGCGCGATTAATGATCCAAGCAAACTGATAACAATGGTACCAACGCCGAGAATTATCGGAACTTGTGCCGGTAAAAAACTGGGTATTGAGGAACCATTTGTTGCATTAAGCAATGTTGAAAGCAGAAGAAATCCTAAAAAAACACCAATGCCTGCAATGATAAGCGCTTCGCTGATTACTACCACAGCAATGTCAATTCTTCTTCCGCCAATCGCCCTCATAACAGCAAAATCTTTTGATCTTCCTAAAACACTTGTGTACATTGTAAGTGAAATGATCACCACACCGATTAGCACTGCAATAACTGTTGAGAAACCAAAACTTCCGCCAATGCCTGTATTGGCGAAATAATAATTTCTTGTGAGATTAGAAAGTTCAGTGGTGCTAAACACTGCGCATTCCGGCAAAATGAATTTTAAGCGGGCAAGAGCTTCTTCTTTATTAACTTTTCCATTGAACTTTACTAAGATTGCAGAATAACGTCCCGGAGGTGTTCGGGAGATATCTTTAACTTTATCTATTGATGCAAAGACAAGCGTGCCTTGAAAACCGCGGGCGCCTTCTGTAACAGCTCTTACCCGAACTCGTTTATCTCCGATTTCAGTTACATCATCAATTACCGGATTACCAAGTTTTTTCAAATCAAGCCGATCAACAGTAATTGATTCGAGATCGAGCAAGGAACGCTCATCTGATTCAGCATATTCCCACGGACCACCAGCTAATCGTGGACGCTTTACACCAATAACTCTCACTGATTCATAAGAGCCATCCTTTGTTCTGAATAATCCATTGCCAATAAGAATGGGTTCAGCCCATTGCACTTCATCCAAACCAATGACACGATCAAGATAGCGACCAGAGATAAGATTTCCCGCATCCGCATTACGCACATTAGCACTGGTAATCCAGGCATCGGCGCCGCTATGGTCAACAAGTACCGACATATAATTCAAAAGTCCGAAAAGTATGGACAATTGCTGACCGACGAGAAAAACAATGGCAACAACCCCAAGCAGTGCACCAGTAGTTGATGACCTGTCGTGAAGAACCATTCTGAAAGCAGTATAACTACGCATCTGTTAATTTCCTTGTATTGCTATTTGATGAGCCTCTTCGAAACTTTGTATAACAACCGCGTTTGTTTTTTCGAGTAAAGCTTTGCCGGTTCGGGTGCCGTTTCCACCAACCAGTATTTTTATTTCCGGATGGTTTTGCTGCAACTTTAAAATAAGTTCCAGCGCATCGGTCAAGCGCGACAACATATTAATCGAAAGAAAAATAGCATCGGGTTTTATTTTTTTTGCTGCAAGTACAATTTGATCTTCAGGAAGGCTGCTGCCCAGCGAAGTTACCTGCCAACCCTTTAGCTCAAGAAAAGTGCCTAAGGCCATTGGCACTAATTGATGCTTATCGTTTGGAACACAGCTAACAAGTGCTTTACGATTAATATTTTCTTCTGGTTTGAACGTGTAGGTAAAACCGGCTAACAAGCGAATGATAGTTTCGGTTGCAAGATGTTCTTCAAAAATTTGGAGTTCATTATTTTCCCATCGCCTTCCAATTTCAACCATTGCGGGAAGAATAAATTTGGTAATCAGTTCATACGATTTTACCCCAATGTTAACCTGAGCCAGCAACTGTTTTTGGACGTTCATGCGATCGCCTTCAATTAAGATATTAACCAGATCTGAAATCTCCACAGGTGGCGGAAAGCCCATCCGATGTTCTGCTTTTGACAAAACGGAATCGATATTACTCATTAATGCCTGAAGAGGGCTTGCCAGCAAATTGCATTCGGGTGGTTTAATTACTCCCTGCATGGCGATGATCCAGCTATTTATCAAAAGTCCAAAAGCATCTTTAACTGATCCTCGCGATGACAATGCAGACGCATACCACGCCGCTTCTTCCGGAAGAATATCTGTTAGGTCATAACGATATACAACTCTCAGCAGTTCACCAAACTCTCTGAATTGATCAAATAAATCAGGTTTCAGCTGCTTAATATCGCTTTGATAATGATACTGCATTTCTACTTCCATTCGCTTGGAGACGAGTGCAAGCAAATTATCGTAATTGCTTTCAAATAAAGAATATGCTGTTTTAAGATCAGGCATTCACTTTTCCTTTGTTAAATGTGAATCATATATAAAAATAAATAATTTTTTAAAGATAGTCAATTTGTTAGTATAGAAATTTTTTTTGGTTAAATTCAGCAATAGTCAGCTTTACAACGGTTACGTGTACATAATGTTAGGGATTGAGGGCTTAGTCCCTATGTGCCGACACAAACGCAATTGCGGGGCAGAACACTTGTTTTAACCACTTAAACCCCAATGTTTTATTCACGATGTTACCTGCCATTTCTATTTTCAATCTGTTTTAATATATCATTCATCATCTCTATTTGTGTTTTTTGCAACTCTAAAAGTTCTTGTTGCTGGTCCATAATAAAATGGTCAATTTTTTCATGTAGAGTTCTTATTTCTAATTCCGATTTAAGGTTTATCATGTAATCTTTCTTAGCCCTATCCCTATCTTTTTCTTCCTGTCGATTCTGACTCATCATAATTACTGGAGCTTGTAACGCAGCTAAACATGATAAAATTAGATTTAAAAGTATAAATGGATATGGGTCAAACCCCTTATTTACAAGCCAAAACATATTGATTGAAATCCAAATGATGATAAACACACCAAACGAAATAATGAATGTCCAGCTGCCACCGAATGAAGCAACTTTGTCAGCAATTCTTTGACCGGTTGTTAAAATCTGCTTTTCTTCACCTTCAATTTTGTCCGTTAAGGTATTATTGTTAGTCAGTGAAGTTAATACAGTTTTTTCAAGTTCTGTCAGTTCGCCAATTTCTTTAACAAGATATTCCGAAATGGCTTTTTCTCTATACTTGTTTAGCTCACTAAGCGAAAGATAACTCTCATGAGTAAATTGAGGATTTTCTCTTTGTATTAAATCCAATATCGAATGTCTGATTGTTTTAGCTGAAACTTTTTCAGAAATCGGAAATTCGATATTTGAAATGTCACTACGAAAACTTTCCATAAGTTAATTATTTTATGTTTTTTTAACGGAGCTAACGGTGAGCTGGTGATTTAAAACAACTTCGCTATCCCACGATATAAAACTACAAAAGTGCATTGAAGTTTCCAAATCCGCCAGTTAACCAGCTTGCCGTGCACCCCTTGTTAGCGCAAGTAATTTAATAGTTTCTCTTTTCTGAGTTCAGTTTCAATTCTTCAAATTTTTCTTTTATTTTTCTAAGGTCTTTGAATTGAACGTTTTCTAAGCTTATTGTTTTTTCAGTCGATGGTAATCCAATTTTAATTTCGTATAGTTGTATCGTTATTTTCTTGATGTCTTCAAATTTTATTGTTTCAATTGTTTTGTCTTTTGATAATAAGTATTTCATTTCTTTTTCGTCCCACTCGATAAAGAATTTTTCATTCCTTTTATTATTATATCCAAGAGTAAAAAATACTATCCCTTGTAACGTATAAAATACATAATTCCAATCTCCAGCATTGAATCCTTTCATCATTGACTTTATCAAAAAAGTCATTCCATATACTATAAATAGTAGTCCAAAAATCTTAACATAAATTTCAAGATTTTATTGTCTTTCGTAAATCTGAATTCTTTCCATATCGTTTCTTATTATTTGCGCAAACTCGTTTATATGCGCTACTTTGTTGCGCCTTATTTCCAGTTTTGCATGTATCGGTGATATAAAGTAGCGTTCAAAGCAAATGTAAAATAAAATTACAAATCATCAAGAGGTGATTTAGTTTTTTGAGTTTTATTGAGAGGGGCAGGGGGGTAAAGTCGGTTGTAGCTGTTAATGAATTGGAACCTTCGGTAATAAAGGAACGGAATAGTTGTAATTAGTTGAACTTTATGCTTGTGAGAGATTCCTCGCTGCGCTGGGAATGACAAGAGCCGTTGATAATTGGTCGTGGGAAACGACCTCACCCCAGCCCCACTCATGGCAAGAGAGGTTTGCAGTTGGTTAGTTTTATTGCGGAGCCAAAGTCTCCCCTTTCAGGGGAGATTTAGAGGGGTCAGGTGCGTTGTTTGTAAAAGAACCTTAAACCTTGAACTCCCCATAGCGGAGCAAACCCTTAAATCCGGTTGCGCTGGGCAGGTTCTTTAAACTTGAACTATCTTTAGGTATAATGTTGATTCCTAACGATTCGTAGGGGTTAGTTTTTCAGCAAATCGTTTTCATTTACTATCCTGTACACCGGAACGGGGTTATAGTAATTCCCCCACTGCGGCACAAGGTAGCGATCCCAGAAATTCCAGAAAACCAACCCGTCGTCCGATTGTGGTTCAAGCAGGTAGGCGGCCAATAGCCCCAGAGACTGTGAGGTTTTTACTATTACATAATCGGTGTCAAATAACTTATTTACCCTATCGTATTTACCAAATATTATGCTGTTGTAGTGCCCCTGGTTAATGCGAGGGGTAGGTTTGAGCGAATCGATTGTAAACTGTTCAACATTTAGGGTAATAGTATCGGATAGAGGCTGGAATTGTATCCCGTGATTTTTAAGGAGATTGGTAACCACTTTGTCGTTTTTAACAATGTAGGCAAATGGGAGTGGAATGGTTGAGGTGGGGTAGTAGTCGGCTATGTAGGGTACCGTTACAGTTCGCTTGCGGTCGGTTTTGCGGAAACGTTCGCGTCCCTGCTCGTCGGTATAGGCTTCGGCCTCGTAGGTGAGGATGGTTACCCATTGGGGCGTAGGCCTACCCTCGTAGGTTATAGCAAATTCGGGATTGGGTTTGGTTTTGGGCATCTGCATAGCCTCCCTATCGGTTTTAGCGAGCAAATCCTTTATCTCCTTGCCGTTTTCCATGGCGTAATCGCAAACCGCGGCTATCAGGCTGTAGCACCCGTAAACCCGTTCATCAAAGGGGGCGTACACGTAGTTCTCATTTAGGATGCTTAATCTATTCCTAAGTCCTACATAATTAGTAAAATAGCGTGGTTCCGATGCATACGATATCCAGCCCTTTTCGTAATCCTTCTGGTCAATGAATTCGCCGTAGAAGCAGTTTAGCGTTTTATACTTAACCGATAGCTGAGAGGATACCCAGGGCATCATCTTATCGCGCATGTAGTTTATTAGCTCCCGGCTACCGTTAGGGTTCATCATCCAGGTAAAGGTAACCGGCTCCTGATGGTACGATCCGTTGGTGGTGTGGCAATCCATAACAATGGCAGGATCCCAGCGGTTTAGCACATTGGTAACCACACCAAGCATTTCGGGACTTTCCAGCTTCATTGCATCCCTGTTTAGGTCGAGCATTTGTCCGTTATGTCTAACGCCAACACCATTTACCGGGCCATTCTGTTGGGGACGATTTTTGGTGTTCATGCGTTCATTGCCGTCGGCATTGAGGATTGGGCAAACCAGCAGAACAATATTTTTAAGTAATGGATTGGCGGGATTTTTTAACAGGTCGCGCACAAACATAAGCGATGCCTCTTTCCCTTCAACCTCGCCGGCATGGATGTTGGCTTGTATGTAAACCACAATCCTATTGCCCACCTCGCGGGGGCTTTTGGGCATGGGATTAGCCACAATGAGCAGGGGAATATCGCGCCCCTCGGTGCTGGTGGCAATGGTCTCAACCCTGATGTATCTCGATGCCTTTTCCAGCATCTTTATAAAGTTCATAACATCGTTGTAGGTTGATGTGGATTGGAAATTGCTCCCTTCGGCTACTGTAACCGGAAAGTACTGGGAAAATCCTATTAAAGGATATATGGCAAATATAAATGTAACAATCCGCTTCATGATTTTTATTGGTATGATTTTGTATTATGTACAAGGTTTAATTAAACGCTGGGTAACTATTGGAATCAAAGGTATAAAACTTAATCAACTCAAATCTTAAAATCATGAAAAAACATTTTTTGTTGCTATTCGCATTGGCAATGAGCGTATCGTTTGCCATTGGTCAGTTAACGCCTGTTACTAAAGCAAATTATGAGCTACCGGCACGGTTTTCGCCGAAAAAGATTGATAAAATGGTTTTTAGCACCAGTGTCGATGCGCATTGGCTAAAAAACAGTACCCGGTTCTGGTACAGCTACGAAACCCCTAATGGTAAAAACTACTTCATAGTTGACCCTGTAAAGAAAGCAAAATCGTTACTTTTCGATAATGTTGATATGGCTGCTCAGCTATCGAGGCTTACCAAGGAACCATTCGATGCGCAGCATCTACCCATACAAAAGATTAAGTTCATCAAGAACGAAACAGCCCTTCAGTTCGAGGTTAAGAGTACTTTGGTTGATGAGGATAAGGCTGATGATGAGGAAAACGACATGAAGCAGAAGAAGGACGATAAATCGAAGGCTAAACCCGATAAGAAAACTTACTACTTTGAGTACAACCTGAACACCCGGAAGTTAACCCTGCTCGACGACTACAAGAAACCAAAGGAAAACCCTGAATGGGCAAGCATTTCGCCTAACGGCGAGTATGTGGTTTACAGCAAGAACCATAATCTTTACTGGATGGACAAGGAGAACTACGAAAAGGCCAAGAAAAACGAGAAGGACTCAACCATTGTGGAGCATCAGCTCACAACCGATGGCGAGAAGTATTACAGCTACGGCTACTCAACCAAGGAAGAGGATAATGTTGATGAGGTTAAGAATAAGAACAATCGAAAACCAGCATATATATCATGGTCGCACGATTCGCGTTACTTTGCCATGGTACGCACCGACCAGCGACAGGTGAAAGATTTGTGGGTTATTAAAACCCTTAGCAGTCCAAGACCAACGCTGGAAACCTACAAGTATCACATGCCGGGTGAAAAGGAGGCGCCTCAGGATGAAATTTTGATTTTTGATATGAACCATAAGGACACCGTAATCAAACCCGATATTAAAGCTTTTAAGGATCAGGACGTTTCACTTTTGAATTATCGGCAGTTGGCAAGCGAGCGCGACGACGACTATGTTCCAACCCGATGGCTTTCCAAATATTCCGATCGACTATACTTCCAGCGAACCTCGCGCGACCTTAAACGAATTGATGTTTGCTATGTTGATATTAAAACGGCCGAAGTTAAAACGGTTATAGAGGAGCGTTTAAATACCTATATCGACTTTAATGGCATTGCATTGATTAATGATGAAAAGCAGATAATTCATTGGTCGGAACGCGATGGTTGGGGTCATTTCTACCTGTACGATAACCAGGGAAATCTAATCCGTCAAATTACCAGCGGGCCTTACCACTGCGAACGTTTGGTTGGCTACAACGAGGCTACCAAAACCCTTTACTTCCTTGCAAATGGCCGTGAACCCAATGAGGATCCATACTACCTTCATTTTTACCGGATAAGCATCGATGGTACCGGGCTTAAGCTTTTGAACAAAGGCAACTTTGACCATGCCATCAGTATGGACGATAACCAACAGTATTTTGTTGATAATTACTCACGGGTTAATACAGCGCCCGAATCAAAGCTGATTGACAATCAGGGCAACGATTTGCTATTCCTTGAAAAGACCGATTTAAGCCTTCTTTTTCAAGCCGGCTATAAGTTTCCCGAACCTTTTATCGTAAAAGCTGCCGATGGCATTACCGATTTGTACGGTGTAATGTATAAACCTTTCGATTTTGATTCCACCAAGCAGTACCCAATCATACTTTACGTTTACCCAGGCCCTCAGACCGAGGCTGTAAACAAATCGTTTTCAGCCCGAATGGACCGCACCGATAGGCTGGCTCAGTTCGGTTTTATTGTAATTACGGTTGGTAATCGTGGTGGACATCCCGCTCGTTCAAAATGGTACCATAACTATGGGTATGGCAACCTGCGCAATTATGGCTTAGCCGATAAAAAGGCTGCAACCGAGCAGTTGGCCTATCGCCATAAGTATATCGATATAAACCGTGTGGGCATTCATGGTCACTCTGGTGGCGGGTTTATGACTGCTGCGGCTATGCTTACCTATCCCGATTTCTTTAAGGTTGGTGTGGCTAATGCCGGCAATCACGAGAACAATATCTATAACCGTTGGTGGAGCGAGAAACATCATGGTGTAAAGGAAATTGCCGATACTGCCGGCAATGTAACCTTTGAGTATAATATCGATAAGAACTCCGAAATAGCCAAGAACCTAAAAGGACATTTGCTGTTAACTACTGGTGAAATTGATAACAACGTTCACCCGGGCAATACCCTTAGGCTTGCCAATGCTCTGATCAAGGCCAATAAGCGTTTCGATTTCTTTATGTATCCCGGTCAGCGTCATGGCTATGGCGATATGTTTGAGTACCATTTCTGGCTAACCGGCGATTACTTCTGCAAGTACCTGTTAGGCGATTACGATACAAGTGTTGATATAATACCCATGAACAACGAGATTGAACGAAAATAAAGAAAAGGGGCGTAAGCCCCTTTTTTCAACCTAACTTTTAACCTAAACCTATTGAAGTTAACAGAAGTATTGTTGTAACCCGTCTAAAAGCCTTTTCCAGCGTTGTTCCTCGGTCATTGAGTAATATTTTTGTTTTTCTTCCTGCAATTTCCGTTGTGCCTCTTCTTGCTTCTTACGTTTAATTGATTCGTAATGGTTTACCACTTTATCGCGAAGGTATTTTTCCGCTACGGTAGGGAATAGCTCAAGCAGCAGTTCCTCCTTCTCATTCATGGCTAAGCGAACATTTTCGCCGTATTCAGGGAACGAAGGATTGGGTTGCTTTTTATAGTTCGATGTGTCGTAAGGGGTTTCCTGGGCTACTCCGGCAATCTTTAAGCGGAATTGCGGGTCGATTGGCAGTGGGGTTTTACCATAAATCCCTTTTACCAGGTTTACGAACTGTATAGATTTGTTGGTGTAAAAAGGTAGTCCCTTGCTTTCGTCAATGGCGCAATTTACAGCTTGAGCGCCCACTATTTGGCTGGTAGGGGTAACCAGCGGAGGGCAACCGGCATCGAGACGAACGGTTGGGATAATTTCAAGAACCCTTGGGAGCAGATTTTCCAGCTTTAGCTGTTTGAGCTGGGCAAGCATATTGGTGTACATACCTCCGGGTATCTCAGCATTCTTTACATTCTCGTCGGGCTCAGGGAAGTTAAAGTAACGTTCAATGGCCTGGCAGGCATCGAGCAGGGCATCAAATTTGCCCGACTGGGCAAATAGGATGGCTTGCTCAAATAAATTATCGATGCGAGCTGGAAGTGTGTAGTTGGTTATTTCGAAATCGATGGGTAACTCGTAGGTGTCAAGCTCCTTGAGTTCAGCGCGTATAACTTTTAGCTCTTGGTTAATGGCTGCAACTGCTTGTAGGTTAACACCGGTATCAATTCCCATTTTATCGCAGAAAATCTGAATAATCTCAAAGGCAGGAGCAGCAGGGCCACCGGCAAAGTTCCAAATGGCAGTATCAACAATATCAACTCCGTTAACAATAGCTGTTAGTGTTGATGCAAGGCCATAACCCGGTGTACAGTGGGTATGGAAATCGATGGGTACTTTAATCTCGCGTTTTAGTGCCGAAATAATAGCTGCCGATTGCTCGGGCGTAACCAAGCCAGCCATGTCTTTAAGCGTAATCATATCGGCGCCCATGGCCTCAAGCTCTTTGGCCTTGGCTATGTAGTACTTTTCGGTAAAGATTTTTCGGGGCAAGGTTTTGCCACTGAGCATGGCTTTTATTCTATCCTTACGGGAGAATTTTGGGTCAACGGTAAAACAAACGGTACAGTCGGCCAAGCCACCATTTTCCTTAACGTACTTTACAGTACTGCGGATATTGTCGGTGTCGTTAAGGGCATCAAATATGCGCATAATGGAAATGCCCGATTTAACGGCATTACGGTTAAAGCCTTCAATAACCTCTTCGGGGTAAGGGTTATATCCAAACAGGTTACGACCCCTTGATAGGGCCGTTAACTTTGATGCATCGCCAATGGCAGCTTTTATGCTCTCAAGCCTGTGCCAGGGATCTTCGTTCAGATAGCGCATTACGGAATCGGGAACAGCACCCCCCCATACCTCCATGGCATAAAAACCAGCTTCGCGGTAATAGGGCAATACTCTTTCAACCTGTTGCTGTGTCATTCGGGTGGCGAACAGCGATTGCTGGCCATCCCTTAGGGTTACATCCCTGATAAGAAGTTTCCTCTTCACCGTAAATAATTTTAAGATTTATGCTTAACCTTGCTAAACGCTAATATTTACGGCGAAGTAACTAATATTGTTTTGATTTATTGGTTGGTTTTTAGTAGTTTGAAAACATGATTTTAAAACATTGCTTAAAAACATGTTTTAGTACCTTAGTCGGGCGTCGAGTTTGTCGCCGCTAATGGTGTAGCAGGGGCTTGAGCACGACGTTTTATCGTACTTTACCTTTACAGTAGTGGCGTCAATCACAATGATCTGCCGTCCTTTGCTTGTGTAGTATGCTTTTATTGAGTAGTAATTATTGGCATCGAGCAAGAAAACTTTTTCGGTTAAGTTTGAAATGCCGCTGAATAGTAAATTTCCGGTTTCTACTGTACCGCTGTATAGTTCAAAGTAAACCTCCTGGTTCTCACTGTCAATAGTGAATTTCAGATTCACATCAATTTTATCGGGCTTTATTTCGTAGCATTCATCGCAGTTAACTATGAATGAGTTTAAATCCTCACAGGCAAGGGGTGCCAAAATAATTAGCAAAAGGGTAAATAGTTTAAAAATCTTACTGAACATATTTAATGTTTTTATTTATAACTCGTGGACGTAATACATTGAAATGGATCTTGGCCGAAATGGTATAGGAATATGGCGATACTCCTAACTCATTTTTAAAACTGTATCCATAACCAAACGAATATTCCATTATATTGCCCTTTAGCGATAAACCGCCGCTAATGGTTGTGCTCAAAAATGTCTTAGGGTCCGATGCTGTCCCTCTGTAGTTTCGGAATGCCGGCCCAATTCCTAAGCTGGCAAAAGCGTTAATGTTTTTCCCTTTGTATTTGAAAAGATTGTAGTTTTTGTTGATATTAGCTTGTATTATTTTTCGGTATTCCCAGTACTGGTAAAGTTGTCCGTTCACGCTGGTTAATGACGCAGTTGCAGATGGCCGATATAAAAAGCCGATTGATAATTCTGTTTGGGTAATTTGTTCAACCATTCCCAAATGGTAACCAAGCAAAAATTCGTGATTGGCAAAATTGGTTCCCATTCCAAAGTAAATGGTAGATATTGATGGTTTAACTTTAGTTTTAACACCTTTATTGGCAAAAAATAGCATGGCCTCCATATTACTGTTCTCGCGGGCAATTTGATAGTAGCTTTTGTTGAGGGAGTAATTTAGAGCATCTAAGTCAATTAATATCTTAATGATATCGTTTGATTTATTGGTTATTGCGTAGCAAAGGGCATTTGCCCCTCTTTTATCTTTTAGGCTCAAATCGGCACCATAGGCAGTTAGGTAATTGCAAATAATTGTATCGTTAAATTGCGCTGCAACCATTAGCGGGGTAACGCCATTATAATCGGTAATATTTGGATCGGCTCCATTTTCCAGAAGCAATCGAGTACTTAGCTTTGCACCGGAAAAAGCTGCGAGCATAAGAGGTGTATTTCCCTGATAGTCCTTTTCGTTGAGGTTGGAGCCGTAGTAAATTAAGATGTCGGTTAGGTAGGGTAGTCCATACCATACAGCGTAATGTAAAGGTGTCAAACCCTTGGCATTTTTGGCATTAATATTGGCTCCTTTTTTAATCAGTAATTCAGCTATAGAGTCGTTTGCTGCCTTAACAGCGGCATGAAGAGCGGTGTTGCCATTGGCCGGAAAAGCATTTACATTTGCTCCATTATCAATTAAAAGCTCTACCAATTCCGCATTTCCCGATTGTACGGCAAACATTAAAGGTGTTACTCCGTTTTCATCGCAAGTGTTGGGGTTGGCTCCCAGGTAGAGTAGTGTTTTAACTTTTTCGATATTGCCAGAGTCGGCTTCAAGCATCAGCAGGTAATTATAGGTAGATTTTACCCATGCCGAATCAACAATTGTTTCTTGTCCGTTTACAGAATTGATGTTCCCAATAATTAAAAGCAAGGGTAGGAACAGGTAATGTTTACATCGTAAAAGCATAAAATGTTTTATAATTAACAAAAATAAAAAAAACGCCCTGTATTCAGGGCGTTTTTGAGTAAAATTATGCAAGAATTATTTGCCGTTCTTAATGCTTGCCTGAGCTGCAGAAAGACGTGCAATGGGAACGCGGAATGGCGAGCAGCTTACATAGGTTAAGCCATTCTTGAAGCAGAACTCAACCGAAGCGGGGTCGCCACCTTGTTCACCGCAAATACCTACCTTGAGTTCAGGACGGGTGTTGCGGCCCTTGGTTACTGCCATCTCAATTAGCTGGCCTACGCCATCCTGGTCAATGGTCTGGAATGGGTCGGCAGCAAGCATTTTCTTATCGAGGTAATCGTGGAGGAAACCGCCAATATCATCGCGGCTGAAACCAAAGGTCATCTGGGTGAGGTCGTTGGTACCAAACGAGAAGAACTCGGCTGTCTTGGCCATTCTGTCGGCAAGTAAGCAGGCGCGAGGTATCTCAATCATTGTACCATACTTATATTCAATAGCGCTAATGCCAAACTTGTTGCAAACCTCAGCGTAAACGCGGTCAACAATCTTCTTGGTGAAATCGAGTTCCGATACATCGCAGGTAACGGGTACCATGATTTCGGGTTTAGGGGTCTTACCTTCCTTCATGAGTTCGGCAGTGGCCTCAAAGATTGCACGGATTTGCATTTCGGAAACTTCGGGGTAGGTTACACCAAGGCGTACGCCACGGTGTCCCATCATGGGGTTAACCTCATGAAGTGCCTCGCCACGTTTTACAATTGCTTCAACCGAAATACCTAAAGCCTTAGCCAGCTCAGCTTGCTTTTCGGGGCTTTGAGGAACAAACTCGTGTAGAGGTGGGTCGAGCAGACGGAAGGTAACAGGTAGGGTATCCATGGCAAGCATGGTGTTCTTAACATCACGCTTAACGTAAACAAATAGTTCATCCAATGCCTTACGACGTTCAGCCTCGGTTGTGCTGAGAATCATCTTGCGAAGCAGGAACAAAGGCTCCTCGGCGCCCTTGCCGTAGAACATATGCTCGGTACGGAATAAACCAATACCTTCGGCGCCAAAGTCGCGGGCAATCTTGGCATCTTCTGGGGTATCGGCATTGGTGCGTACACCCATTTTGCGGTACTTGTCAACCAACTTCATGAACTCCTGGAAGCGTGGGTTTTCGGTAGCTTCCATAAGTTTTAGATTAGCGTTGTAAACGTGACCCTTAGTACCGTTAAGGGTTAATACATCACCTTCCTTGATAACGATGTTAGTTCCTTCAATTTTAGCTATCTTTTCGGCTGCGTTAACTTTGAGAGCACCGGCGCCCACTATGCAGCATTTACCCCAACCACGGGCAACAAGAGCAGCATGTGAGGTCATACCGCCACGAGCGGTAAGAATACCCATGGCTGCACGCATACCCTCAACATCCTCAGGGTTGGTTTCTTCGCGGAGCAGGATTACCTTTTCGCCCTTACGGTTCCATGCAACTGCATCTTCGGCGGTGAATACTACTTTACCAACTGCAGCACCAGGGCCAGCAGGTAACCCCTTTACAACAGGTGCAACCTTAGCCTCTTCCTTGGGATCGCAGATGGGGTGCAATAATTCGTCGAGTTGCACTGGGTCAACACGAAGAACAGCTGTCTTTTCATCGATCAATCCTTCGTGAAGCATATCCATAGCCATGTTCAATGCAGCGGTACCGGTGCGTTTACCAACGCGACACTGTAACATGTAAAGTTTACCTTCCTGGATTGTGAACTCAATATCCTGCATATCCTTGAAAGCCTTTTCAAGGGTGTTGCGGATATCAACCAGCTCCTTGTAGGTGCCGGGCATTAGTTCTTCCATGCTCGGAAGGTGCTTGTTTTGTTCGTTTTTAGTATCGTTGTTCAGAGGGTTTGGAGTACGAATACCGGCAACTACGTCTTCGCCCTGAGCATTAATTAACCATTCACCGTAGAAAACATTCTCGCCGGTTGCAGGATTGCGGGTAAATGCAACACCGGTAGCTGAGGTATCGCCCATGTTACCGAATACCATGGTTTGAACGTTAACGGCTGTTCCCCAATCATCGGGAATACCTTCGATGCGACGATACGAAACGGCTTTCTTCCCATTCCAGCTCTTGAACACGGCTTTGATACCGCCAAGTAACTGCTCCTTGGCATCGTCGGGGAATTCCTTTCCAAGAACTTTCTTAACCTGTTTCTTGAATTCCTCAGCTAAGAGCTTAAGGTCATCGGCGGTTAAGTCGGTATCGCTCTTGTAGCCTTTGCTATGCTTGTATTCGTCAAGAATATCATCGAGTTGCTTACGGATACCCTTGCCATCAACCGGCTCAATGCCTTCGGCCTTTTCCATTACCACGTCGGCGTACATCATGATTAAACGACGGTACGAGTCCCAAACAAACCTTGGGTTGTTGGTCTTCTTGATAAGGCCAGGAATGGTTGATGAGCATAGACCGATGTTCAGAACGGTATCCATCATACCGGGCATCGACTTGCGAGCGCCTGAACGGCAGCTAACAAGGAGTGGGTTTTCAGGATCACCATACTTCATGCCCATCATCTTTTCAACCTTTGCTAAAGCATCCCATATCTCCGGGAGCAACTCGGCAGGAAGTTCATGGTTATTCTTGTAATACTCATTACAGGTATCGGTTGTAATGGTAAAACCTGCGGGTACCGGTAAACCTAAGAGACACATCTCTGCAAGGTTAGCACCCTTACCGCCAAGCAGATTCTTCATGTCTGCTTTTCCTTCGGCCGTCTTATTTCCAAAGACGTAAACTCTCTTTACTTTCGACATCTATTTTCGAGTTTTTAATTAAACTTAAAGGGTTTATTTACTTTATTTCAACAAATTCTTCGTGAGCTTACAAAAGTATTAAAAAAAATGGAATGGGGGAACAAAAGTTTGGTTTTCACACCTTTTAACATCCGCAATCGTTTTAGAACTATTGTGACTTATCGTTTTATGATTAATTTTTTATTCCTACATTAGTGCCATGGTTAAATCAAAGTTGGGTTTAAACAATTTGCTTGGTCAGTAATCAAAACATAAAAATCAAAATATCCAGCTATGAGAAAAATGTTTCTTTCGTTGTTAGCTGCTTTTGCTGTTGCGTTACAATTTTCCAATGCCCAGGTTGCAAAGCAGCAAATCACCCTTGACGATCTTTTTAAAAAGGGGACATTCCGTACAAACAGCATTTGGGGTTTATCACCCATGAACGACGATGAGTTTTACACAGCGTACAACGACAAAAGGCAGGTGGCAAAGTTCAATCTTGTTACAGGCGAACAGGTTGATGTTCTTTTTGACCCATCAGCGTTTGATGTTACCGATCTGAAGGCAATGTCGGGCTATCAGCTTTCGGCCGATGAAGCTAAGATGTTGGTTGAAACCAACCCACAATCAATTTACCGCCATTCCTATACCGCTGAGAATTACATCTATAATATTAAAACAAAGGAGTTAAAACGATTATCGCAAAACGGCCCTCAGATGAATGCCACCTTTTCGCCCGATGGTAGTAAGGTTGCGTTTGTTCGGAATAATAATATATACATAGTTGATCTGCAGAATTTTGAAGAGACTCAGATTACAACCGATGGTCAGTACAATAGCATAATAAACGGTGCAGCCGATTGGGTTTACGAGGAGGAATTCTCACTAACTACTGGAATTCAGTGGTCGCCCGATTCCAAAAAACTCGCATTTTATCGCTTTGACGAGAGCCGGGTAAAGATGTTTAACATGACCATGTACGAACATAACCTTTACCCCGAAAATTATACCTTTAAGTATCCTAAGGCCGGTGAGGAGAACTCAATAGTTACTATCCATGTTTACGATGTCAGTGACAAAACCACCCGCCCAATGGATGCAGGCCCTAATACTGACCAGTACATTGCCCGAATTAAGTGGATGCCCACATCCGATAAGCTTTGTATGATTAGGTTGAACAGGCTACAGAACCAAATTGATATTCTTATGGCCGACGCAGCATCGGGTAATTCCGAGGTCGTATTTACCGAAACAAACAAGTACTATATCGAAGAGGTAACCGACGATTACCTAACCATTACCCCCGACGGGAAACAGTTCATCCTTACCTCGGAGCGCGATGGCTACAAGCATATCTACCTTTACGATTGGCAAAGCAAGACCATTCAGCAAATCACCAAGGGTTCAAACGAAGTGATTTCGGTTTATGGATTCAATTCCAAAGATAAAACCATATACTACCTTGGATACGACCAGAGTCCATTGCGGAAGGCTGTTTTTTCCGTTAACTTAAAAGGTAAAACCCAAAAGTTGTCGCCCAACAGTGGGTCGAACAGTGCAGTTTTTACTCAAAACTATAAGTACTACATGGTATATCACTCTTCCATTACATCGCCATTGAGTGTAACCCTTTATAAAGGCTATGGTAAGCAGGTAAGGGTTATGGAGGATAACCAAAAACTTAGGGAAAAGCTGCTGCTATACGATATCCCCAAAAAGGAGTTTTTCACTTTTAAGACATCCGAGGGGGTTGAACTCTATGGGTACATGGTGAAACCTTTGAATTTTGAGAGCACCAAGCGTTACCCGGTGATGATGTACCAGTATAGCGGTCCCGGCTCACAGTCGGTTAATGATAACTTTCGTATTGGCTGGGATGAGTACTTGGCAACAATTGGGTATATGGTTGTTTGTGTGGATGGACGCGGAACTGGCGGCCGAGGTGAGCAGTTCAAGAAGATGACCTACGGGCAACTTGGCTACTACGAATCAATTGACCAGATTGAAACGGCTAAATACCTGCAAACCCTACCGTTTGTCGATGGGAGCCGGATTGGCATTTGGGGGTGGAGCTACGGCGGTTACATGTCGAGCCTTTGCCTGTTTAAGGGTGCCGATGTTTTCCGAATGGCAATAGCCGTAGCACCCGTTACTAACTGGCGCTACTACGACTCAATTTACACCGAGCGCTACATGGGCTTACCCCAGGATAACCCCCTGGGCTACGATAATAACTCGCCAATTAACCATGTTGACAAGTTAAAGGGTAAGTTCCTGCTAATCCACGGCACCGCCGACGATAATGTTCATTTCCAGAACTCCATTGAGATGATCGAAAAGCTGGTACAGGCCGGCAAACAGTTCAATGTGATGGTTTACCCCGACAAAAACCATGGAATTCGCGGCGGGAACACCACCATGCACCTTTACACACTTATGGCAAACTATATCAAGGAAAATCTTTAGTAGCGATATATCCAATAATAAAGCCGGGACTATTATGTTCCGGCTTTATTTGTAATATCTTATGGGGAACTCTACATCCAATCACCCGGGATTAGTTAATAGAAACACAAAAAACATATATACGCTTTGATTCTATTTACTTATCGCGGCAACCCCGAGTTATCAAAATCTCTCATTTCGAACTCTCGGAATGAAAGATTTTGTTGGTCGATTCGTCAATTTGGTTTTTTTAATTGACAGATTTCCTCTAAAAAATGTTACCGTATTCCCATTTCGGTTTAATCTACTCAAATTCTCTCCCAGTCTAACATTCCTAATCATTCAGAAACTTTCTGCCCCAATATTGTTGAGTTTAACTATTCAATTTCCCTCTAACTTCCTTTAACTTCCTCCATCACATTCTGCCAGACCCGATTCATTCCGATTCATTCCGATTCATTCCGGCTCATTCCTCTAAAATCATAAAGCCTACCTCATATTTGCTAACTTAATTGAATTTGATAATTCATGGTACTTAGGTTAAAAATTAAAATATGTTTATAAATACATAAATGTTCTAAAACATATACAAAAAATTTACTTTTTTGTTGGGGGGATAAATTTGCATTTAGATAATCGTTTAACGCTAAATGCAAAATATTGTACAGAGAAGAGAAAGTTTTACTACATTTGTGCCAAGCCCACCAGGTGGGGGCGGTGCATCCGGAGGCACCACCGGGGCAAAAGGGTGGCAGTAAAAATTTTGAAATGAAAGTTTCGTCGCGCCCCCCACGGGGGGGGGGGGTTGGAAGGGCAACAGGGGGGGGAA
>Ga0078972_1009963_pt1 | contig 18227 bp, 18 predicted proteins | sample YelNatPaOPGAMG01_FD_67568 | JGI IMG/M metagenome (GOLD analysis project Ga0078972, IMG submission 67568) | Hot spring thermophilic microbial communities from Obsidian Pool, Yellowstone National Park, USA - OP-RAMG-01 (SPADES assembly) (version 2) | ecosystem: Environmental > Aquatic > Thermal... | reverse complement strand
CGAGGTCGTTGTTTCGCCCTTTTTCTTTGTCACTGCGAGCCTCATCTGTTCGCCCCCCATTTGTCACTGCGAGCCTCGTTTGTTCGTTTGGCGAAGCAGTCTCACTTTTCGCCCTTTAGGTGGTCATTGCGAGCTCGTCTTTTCGTTTGCGAAGCAATCTCAGAGATTCCTCGCCGCTTCGCGCTCGGAACGACTGAAGAAGGAGTCATTGCGAGCCTCGTTTGTTTGTCTGGCGAAGCAATCTCGTGAGACTGCTTCGCTTCGCTCGCAGTGACACATAAAGGTAGTCATTGCGAGCTCGTTTCTTCGTTTGCGAAGCAATCCCAAAGCCGGATTGTCTCGAAAGCTTTGTCCCCCTCAAGAGAGAAACCCCGGAGATGAGAGGCACATCCCCACGGTAGTACAAAGGAGCCCAGGTGACAGAAGATCCTGCAGCACGGCGGGTCAGTCCGTAAGGAGTAACCGGACTTTCTGCAGGACTTCCGCAATGACCTCCTTCGGCAACGAAGCGATGTACTCTGCTTCCCGTGCCTGCCAGTCGAGGCTCTTAATCTGATCAGAGAGGATGACCCCGTGAACCGGAAGATCAGGCGGAAGGACAACCTCAAAAGGATAACCTTTACGTTTTGAAGTCACCGGGCAAAACAGGGCCAGACCCACTTTCTCGTTGTACGCCCGGGGGGAGAGCACCACAGCCGGTCGTCGCCCGGACTGTTCGTGCCCACTCTGGGGAGTAAACTGCAACCAGACAAGATCACCCCTCTCCGGGACGTACCGTTTTCCCCCTACCATGCCTCCCGTCCCCAGGGCTTCCCGGTGTCAACTTCCTGGTGGAGATTTTCAGGGGTGACTTCGGCAAGAAGCGTCTCCAGAGTAGAGACTTTCTTTACGAGAAGCTTCCCCTCCCAGAGTTCGAAATCGACCTCGGTCCCCTCGGCAAGGCCAAGGCGTTCGGCGAAAACCTTAGGGATGCGAATTCCAAGGCTGTTCCCCCATTTCCTGACGCGCACCATATGTGTCCTCCTCACGTGGGATATACCAAGTATATCCTGATGACTGCCGCCTTGCAATCCGGTGCCGGGTGCTGGAAAACCAAAATTGCTTTTCCAGCGCCCTGCTCTGTTCCCAGATTCTCCTGGTGACGAATCGGGGAAAAGGCCCCACCGTAGAGCTCGGTTTGCTCTGGGTTTGCCTCCACAACGATCTCCCCAGCACACTGCTGTGAACCTTGTCTGCTCTTTGAGAGAGCAATTCTGAGACTGCATCGCTTACAGTAATCCCTCAACCTGTCACTGCAAGGTCGTCGTTTTGTCCTTTATCTTTGTCACTGCGAGGTTGTCGTTTCGTTTCCGAAGCAGTCTCAACCACCAGATTGCTTCGGGCCTTCGGCCCTCGCAATGACTGGGGAAAAGTCACTGCGAGGTCGTTGTTTCGCTCTTTTTCTTTGTCACTGCGAGCCTCGCTCTTTCGCCTGGTGAAGCAGTCTCACTTTTCGCCCTTTAGGTGGTCATTGCGAGCTCGTCTTTCCGTTCGCGAAGCAATTTCTTCCTCCACCCTGTGGGAGTACGGGATTGCTTCGGGGCTTTGCCCCTCGCAATGACCGACAAAAAGAGTCACCGCGAGGTCGTTGTTTTTGCCTCCGAAGCAGTCTCAAAAACCCTTACCCAGGAGTACGAGGTTGCTTCGCTTCGCTCGCAACAACGGAGAAAACGTCCGTCGGGTTGCCTCGGGCCTTCGGCCCTCGCAATGATGGGAGAGGGAGTCACTGCGGGGTCGTAGTATCGTCTCCGAAGCAGTCCCACTTTCTCCACCCAGTCATTGCGAGCCTCGTTTTTTCGTTTGGCGAAGCAATCTCAAAAGCCCTCCAGAAACACGAGGCTGCTTCGTCGCTTCGCTCCTCGCAGTGATAGAAGAGAGGGTCACTGCGAGGTCGTTGTTTCGCTTCCGAAGCAGTCTCTTCCCTCAAAGAAAACGAGGTCTCCCGCCACCCCACAACCCGAGGCAAAGGGAACCACTGCATGACGGACAAGGGCATCCCTGCAACGCCTGAAGGAAAAAGCCCGGGCGAGAGGATACGTCCTCACGGTGCGGGAACGTACCACCAGGCCACACCGCTTCAGACTCAGGGTAACCCCCGCAGGAAGAACTCACAGGCGGGGACGATCTTCACGGCGATGTCGCCGTCCAGCCTGAGCTCTCCCCGCTCGTCGAAGGAGAGGACGTACCCCTCCTTGAGCCCCAGAGCCCGGCAGGCTTCTCTGAGACCTGCAAGTTCCCTCTTTGTGACTTCCTCGTTCCCCAGAGAGAAGCACACCTGGATAGCGACTTTCCCATCGAGGATGAAGTCGCACTCTTTCTGCTCCTTGAAGCACACAAGCTCCCGGGAGGACCTCAGGAGTTCCAGGAAAACGGCGTTCTCCAGGAGGACCCCCGCACTTTCCCGAAGAAAGCGTATCCCTCGCAAAAGTCCAGTATCGATGAGGTAGACCTTCTTCTCCGCAAGCTCGGATTTCACTAAAGACCGGTAGTGCTTCCGGAGGAGCTTCACGAAGTAGGCGCTTTCGGCAAAATCGAGGTACGCATAGAGGGTGTCCTTGCCCACCCTGATGCCCTGGGACCTGAGCTCATTGTAAATCCTGTGCACCGAAAGGAATTTCCCAGAGTTCTCCGCCACCCGCTTCAGGAAATACTTGAGCGCCAGAGTGTCCCGAATCTGGTACCGCTCGGCGATATCCCGATAGAGCATCACTTCAAAGTACTCCTGGAGGGTCCGTATTTTCAGCTCCTCCTTGAGCAGGGCCACCTCTGGAAATCCTCCAAATTCTAAGTACTCCCGGAAAAGCTGTATCACCCTGGCTCTTCTTGGGGAACTGTAGAAGTCCCGTTCCGGGTCAAAATCGAACCCTTTAAACCGCAGGAATTCCCCAAAACTTAAGGGCAAAAGTTCGTAGTTGACAGTTCTTCCCCGGAGTGCCGTGGCGATCTCCCGGGAGAGGAGCCTTGAGTTTGAGCCGGTGATGAAGACGTTCCGGCTCACGCTGTCGTAGAGACGGCGCACGAACCTTTCCCACCCGGCAACGTTCTGGACCTCGTCGAGGAAAAAGTAGCAATCCGCCAGGTCAAGGTCCGGGTAGAGCTCCCGGTAGGCCTGAAGGATGAGGTCGAGTGAGTGAACGTCGAGGTCCATCCGCTCGTCCTCGAAGTTCAGGTAGAGCACCCGCCGCACGTCAACACCCCTTCTTTGAAGGTCCCTGACATGCTGGAAGAGGAGATAGGTCTTCCCCACCCTCCTCGGCCCCACCACGGAAACGATTTTCCCAGACTCAAAGGGTAGCTTCAGGTCTCGCTCTATGAGGTCCGGCAGCCTCCCAGTGTGGAACTCGTAGATGATGGACTTCAGGGTATCTTTCATCATGACAGGGAAATTCTACCCCAAAATCTTCCTTCCATCAAGGAAAAAATTTCCAGGAAACACGAGACTGCTTCGCTTCGCTCGCAGTGACAAAAGGGGGGCTGCTTCGTCGCTTCGCTCCTCGCAGTGACAACGAAAGGGTACCTCGTGGCGACCCCCAACCTGTCACTGCGAGGTCGTTGTTTCGTTCCCGAAGCAGTCTCACGTAGCGGGACAATCCCCATACCTCATGACCCGTCCTGCACTCTCTCCCGTGTAAAGAGGACAATGCCAGTCCTTAAGGCCTCTTTCGCCAGAGGGGTGTGGAGCTCATCCTTGGTGTACGGGAAGACGTCCACTGGAAAGTCAAGCCGGATTCTGGTCAGCCAATCTCCGATGCGCTCGAGGAATGGTTTGTCGCTCCGCGCAAGGACAATGAGAAGGTCGGCATCGCTTCCCGGCAGCGCCCGCCCCTGAACCAGAGAACCGAAAAGCACAATTTGCTCAACTTCTGGGCTTTCTTCTCCCAGGCGCTGTGCCTCCCTCCTCAGAGCCTCAAGGAGTTCTCTCTTCTCCAGCCAGAAGACCTTCACAGAACCCGAGGATTCTTCGCGCACAAAGGATGGCATGGTGTGCCTCCTTTTCGGTGAAGTACTCCATGGGGCTACCTTCACTGAAACCATTGGGGTATCGAGATGGGATATAGAAGCGGTCAAGGGTCCGGGCACATTCCAGGAGTTCCTCATCGACTGTCACTTTCTTCCCCAGGATCTTCAGGAGCTCGCTCAGGGAATGACCGAGGACAATCGCGTGCATCTTCTGGAAAACGGCCTTTAGGGCTTTCTCGGCGCTTTGCTGCGCAGCAAAGCAGGCCCACTCGTAGAAGCCCTCTTGTGCCATCGCCTCGGCCACTTCGCAGTCCCGCTTTGCTTGCCTCCACCAGTCGGCACTCCGCTCAGGCACGGGGAATTCTCCTTACCAAAAACCTCCTGATTTTTTCCGTATCCCAGGTCTTCTTGCTCCTGCCGCTTTGATTATATCACCTCACCCGGCCTACCTGAGTCCTTCTCCCAAACCACGGAGAAGCATCCACCAGCCCCTGGTCTTTAGGGTGATCAACGGAGAGACGCCTCTTAAGACCGTGTACCGCTTCCGGGACAATCACAAAGCCAGACTGCCTTGAACTCTCGGCCTCCACAAGGACTACTTCTCATCACTGCGAGACCATCTTTTCGTCCTTTTTCTTCTGTCATGCCAGGTCGTAGTTTTGCCTCCGAAGCAGTCTCAAAAGCACCCCAGAACTACGAGGTTGCTTCGGGCCTTTGGCCCTCGCAACGACGCACAAGGGGTCCCTGCGAGCTCGTCGTGTTGTCCTTTTCTTTGCCTGCGAGCTCGTCTTTTCGTCCTTTCCTCGGTCATTGCGAGCCTCGCTTTTTTCGTTTGGCGAAGCAATCTCGTGAGACTGCTTCGTCGCTTTCGCTCCTCGCAGTGACAAAAAAGAGGTCCTCGCAGGGACACAACAGGGGATTCCTCGCAGGGACAGAAAAGAGCTTGCGGCGACTTCCTGGCATGTCACTGCGGGGTCGTCGTTTCGTCCTTTTCTTCGTCACTGCGAGGTCGTATATTCGTTTCCGAAGCAGTCTCACCTTTTTGCCCCAACAAGAGAGTGTCAGCTCAGGGATTGCTTCGCTTCGCTCGCAATGACTGACAAAAAGTGTCACTGCAAGTTCGCCGTTTTGCTTCCGAAGCAGTCTTGCCGTCAGAAGAGCACGACGCTTCCCGTCCTTCACAGCCCGGAAAGACAAAAAGGAGATGCAGGAACTCGACTCTGCTTCATCTAACTTCCCACAAAGCCCCGGGTTATCCCTCTTCCGGCGCAGGGAACTGTGGTATGATACCCTCAGGAGGTGGAAACGTGCCGGCAAAACCGAAGAAATCCGGGGGTTTTCCGGGGAAAACGAAAAAGGCGCAGCAGGCTCCTTCTCTACTCCCTTTTCTTGAAAACGTCGTTTTCTGGTTCCTCTTCGCCCTGGTTCTCCTTGCCCCTTACTACCGGGGACTCTATTTTCGCCTTGAGCGCTATCCCTTCTTCCTCTTCATCTGCGGTGCAGGGCTTTTCCTGAGCCTTGTCCGCCTCTACTTCCGCACCCCTTTCGTCCTTCCCAAGGGCCTCACCCTTGTCTTTGCTCTCTTTGTCCTCCTTTACGGGGTGAACGTCTTTTTTGCTGCCGACCGAGGTCTCTCCTACCAGGAGTTCGTCAACTGGGGAGTGTACTGTCTCTTCTTCCTCCTTGTTGCTTCCCTGAAGACTCCTCTACCCCGGGCCGTCTTTTTGCTTTTCGGGGGAAATGCCGTCCTCATCGCCCTCCTTGGGCTCTTCCAGGCCTTTGGGTGGATTCCTCCCTACACCTATATTCTCGGCATGCCCCTCCAGGGGATGTTTGAGGGAGGGAGGCTCCATGCCACCTTCCAGTACCCCAACACCGCCTCGGCCTACCTTGGCGCAGGGTACCTCGCCCTCCTTGGAGTCACCCTCGAAGAAAGAAAAACCGAAGGGTTGAATTTCCTGGCGTCTTTCCTTGCCTTCCTTGCCCTGGCGGGGACCTTCTTCACCTATTCCCGGGGAGGGCTCCTCCTGCTTGCCCTGGTTTTGCTCTTCCTTCTTTTCTTTTTCCCGCAGAAACTCCGTGCAGGGCTTTTCTCTGGAATCCTTGCCACCGTCCTCCCCTTTGTCATCCTCCTTCCCTTTTTGGAGCGCTTCCTCCGGGCGCTTCAGCCCCTTCCTTTTTGGGGCACCCTCCTTGTGGGAGCTTTCGCCTCGGCATCCTTTCGGGGCCTCCTTGACCCTTTAGAGCGAAGGCTCAAGGAGTGGCCAGAGCAGAAGTTCCTCACCTTCATCGGCGTCCTCTTTGCCGCCGTGGCTTCCCTCTTTGCCCTTGCCGTCCATTTCGGGCTTGTGGGTGGTGGGGCCACAAGGCTCCTTGATGTGAGCCTCCGCACCCGCAACGTCTGGGAGCGGCTCATCTTCTACCGTGACGGTCTCAAAATTTTCGCCCTGCGCCCTTTCAGTGGCTGGGGCGGGGGAGGATGGGAGGCCCTGTACTTTTCGGTCCGGTCCTTCCCCTATTTCACAAGGAGCACCCATAACTTCTACCTCCAGGTCCTCATCGAGGGAGGACTTGTGGGGATAACCCTTCTTGTGCTTCTCCTCTTTTTCCTCTTCCGGGCGAGTAGCGGCGCTTTCCGCCAGAGCCCCACGCCCTGGGTGGGGATGCTCTTTGGGATTCTCGTCTTTAGCTTTCTGCACGGATTTGTGGATGTCGACTTCAACCTCGGTGCATATCAGCTCGGGGTGTGGTTTCTGGCGGGGTGCCTGGTGCAGAACTTCTTAGAGGAAAGGAAAAAGAGGGTCGTTCTTTCTCCCCTTCTCCCCGGCATGGTGTGCCTGCTCTTCTTCGTCCTGAGCTTTCTCCTCATACCTTCAGAGCACCTCAAAACATTGGGCGACTCTTTCGCCCAGGACAAAAAGTGGGACGAGGCCGTCTCTTTCCTCAAGGGAGCCTCCCGCTTTGAGCCCTGGAACCCGGAAATCCACTATGCTCTGAGCCAGGCCCTGCGGCAGAAATTCCTCCTCAAGCGCCAGGAGGCTCTCCGCCAGTGGGCCATTGAAGAAGGGGAGAAAGCCCTGCGCCTTGCCCCGAGGAACGCTGCCATTCTCGAACACGTGGGCATTCTCTACGCCGAGCGGGGAGACTTCGAGCGGGCACTTCCTCTCCTCAAAAAAGCTGTGGAATCCAATCCTTTCGAGCTCAGCCACTACCTGAACCTTGCCTGGGTCTGCCACTACGCCGGGAAGTATTTCCTGGAAAAGGACGAAAGAGAAAAAGCCGTCTTCTTCCTCAAAGAGGGCGTTGCGGTGGAGGAACTCCTCAAAAAGGCTGAGGGGCGCTCTTTAGCACCGCTGAAGTGGGATACCGGGGAAATCGAAAAACTCCTCGAAGAAATGAAAACCTTGAAAGGGAAGTAGAAAGGTTTCCTGGCGCTCGCCCACCACAAAAGGCGGAATGGTCGCCACAGCGCTTCTTCCCTCTGTGGTACAATAGAGGAAACTCGCCCAAGAAGGAGGAATCGTCTATGCACCGAAGCGCCTTGTTCCTTGCCCTCATCCTGGGACTTGTGGCCCTTTTTGCGCTTTCTGGATGCTGGTGGTTCGAGGGTCTTTTCCCTTCCCCTTCGCCATCTCCTTCGCCGTCCCCATCACCCTCACCCCTTCCCGCAAATACCGATATGGACAGGAAGGACTTCACTTTACCCCTTGTGGGAGGCGGTACCCTGACTCTTTCCTCCTTAAAGGGGAAGCCGGTGCTCCTGGTCTTTTTCTCTCCGAACTGCCCCCACTGCAAGGAAGAGGTCCCAGCCCTCAACGCCGTGTACAATAAGTACAAGGACACTCATGACCTTGTGGTCCTTGGGGCGGGGTACGGCTCAGAGGCGAGCATCGAGTACTTCGTCGAGCAAAATCGGGTGCAGTATCCCGTGGTCTCCTTCACCGACCGAGCTATCCTTGAGGCCTATGGGGTGAGCTATGTCCCCCACAACGTCTTCTTCAACCGCGAGGGGAACATCGTGAGGACTTCTGTCGGTTCTCTTTCCCTGTCCACTCTGGAAAACTACCTTGCGGGAATTCTCTGAGAAAGAAGACCACAGGCCAGGGGTTCCCTGGCCTGTGGTCAATGCTCATTCACAGATCACTTCACACCACCGATCAAGAAACTCGTCCCACTGGGTATCCTTCGCAAAAGCGAGAGCATCGTAGTCGACACCGATTGGACACGAATCGGCGGAGTACGGGAGATATATCGAGAGCCCCTTGGCCCCGAGGTAGCTTCCTGAAGCCCGGTTGTAGATTACGGTACTTTTCAGCTTTGTCTGAACCCTTGTCAGAGCAGACTTTAACTCACGGTCTTTCCAGTAACGATCATTCCATTTCTTGAGCAGTCGAACAAAATTCTCGATATCCGCGTAACCAAGTTCTTCGTCAACATAAGGCGAATCCGGAGAAACAGCTCGATCACTCAGGGCCGGGAAGTCTTTGCCCGAACGGAGGAAAGCTTGTGCCAGTCCACTGATGGCCTGGGCTAAAGCTCCGACACGAGACAAGCGTATGACCGAGAGTGTGATGCTTCCTCCCCCGTAGTAAGCAAAGTAGCTTTTCACAATCTCCTGAGCTAAAGCTGTAGGGCTCATAGTGGGGCTTTGGGCAAGTCGGCGGAAAAGGCGTTTGTAGTCCCATCCATCCGCTGGCTCTGAAGCTTGGGAAGCTACGAGGATGTCTCCATAGTTCCTCATTTCATAGGCTACTTCCACCATGGCCATAAGGCAAGCATCCATTCCGATAAGGTTGAACCGAACACCTCCCGCCTGAAGTGCAGAAGCAAGCTCGGGCAAAGTGAGGTAATCTCCGCCCGCCGAATCGTCCCAGCAAACACCCTTTACGGGATTCCTCCATCCCGCTCCGTGGTTCCAGAGAATGAGGGCATACCTCCGTGCAGGATACCTTTCCCGCACAAACCGGATAAATGCCGCCAGAGTTCCTCCATCTCCAGTATTCAGGTTGGTTGTGCCACTCCAGATATCCAAAACCTTCCCTTCCTGTAGAGAACAATACCTGGTTTCCCCTCCTCCATCAAAGAGCACAACCACGTTGACCTTGCTCTTTGCTCCTATCCCCGAATCCGTCATTTCTCGGAGATCCTGGAGAGCATCGAGATAAAGATTGTTATCTGCCGCCATGTACACTATAACGGTCCATGTCGCAGATCCCGAAGCCTTAGCATCCCCTTCGAGAGCCTCTTCGGTACCCTCAAAGTCCCCTTCTTCCTCCTCAGAAGGTGGTGGGGGGATGTTCTCCAGACAACCACTCACCACAAACACCACCATGAGCAAGAATACCAAAAATCCCATCCGGGACATAACCTTTTTAGGCATCTTGCTTCCCTCCAGACCGCTTCTGAAAAGAAGCGCTTGCTGCCTTACCACCAGGTACAAGAAAACCCCGGGAGAAAACCCCCGGGGTTCACCAGATTTCTCAATCGCTCAATCACAGCGGGCAGCCAGATGGCGGGGTAACCGGTTCGCAGACCGGGCTGCAGCAGGCTTCACCTTCGAAGCCACAGCAGGTATTGCCAAGATCATCGTAAACTTTGCACCAGGCGCTCAGCTTCCAATGCACAAGATCAGCAACCTTGGCCGTATCGTCCCCAAAGATTTCTTGGTAGGCCTTTGCAGAGTCCTCATCGCAAATCAAACCTTCAAACTCGTCTTCTGTCACTGTTGCCGTAATGGTGATCTTCTTCCTATCAGCGCTAAGCGTAACTTCGTCGACCGTTACCTCTGCCTCTCCAGCTCTTGTCTCATTCTTCACTGTAACAGTCCAGTAATCAGGATCTTCTATGCAGTCCTTATCTCCCGCAATAGGTTCATCGAAGGTGATGACGATTTCGACCTCACCGGGATTGTCCCCTGTAATAGGATTGTACAGATTCCGCACCACGGTGCTCACGGGCTGAGGGCAGCGAGTATCGGGAGTGGGCGTCGGCTGCGGCGTTGGGCTTGGGCTTGGGGTTGGGGTTTCTGCCGGACGACAGCCGACCATGGCGAAGACTGCAACGGCAAAAGCTGCGATAGCAAGCAACCACACGTACTTCTTCATGCGACACAACCTCCTTTACCTTGGGGTTTCTTCCTGTGCCTTCCGTGCGGGCTTTCCGACGTTTCGCCCACAGGGTGCGGCCACTCCATCCTCTTGAGATAGAGCCGGGGAGATTTGCCCTACCCTTGACCCTCTCGACCTCAGGGCAAGAGGGGAACGCCACACGGCACAGCTCAATTATATACTACGAAGGGGGCAAAAGAAAGTTTCGCCCCTGGAGCAAAGACTCAGGGGTTCCCCGTTCCTTTTTGAGTCTGGGCCTTTGCTCTCTCCCAGAATTCCGCAAAAAAGGCTGCAAAAACCCCCACAAAGAGCCCGGCCACAACTCCCACGGCGAGGTTCAGCTTCAGACTCCGTTTGCTCCCAGAATACTTAATATCCCCCACTATCACCTTTCCGTCAAAAGCACAAGCACTGGCAACCTTATAAGGAGGCAAAGGCAAAGAGAGGGCACGCTGCAGCTCTCTCCAGAACGTATAATCCCGCAGAAGGAGGTTGTATTCATCCACGAGGGTACTCCGGCGGAGCTTCTGCATCTCCAGGGCTTTCTTCTCTTCCTGGAGGGCACGGATTTTCTCATCAATCTCTTGAATCGCCTTTTCATATCTTTCTCTCAGCCCTTCTCCAACGCTCAGGGCTTTCTCCAGGGAAGCGAAGCTCAGCTCACGCAAAACCTCAGGAGAAAGCGGCAACGAGAGAAGCGGGGTATCCTGTTGCTGCTGAAGGACCTTTCTCCTCTCCTTGAGCACTGCAAGCGACTCTTCTACCTCTTTTATTTTCGTGTCAAGGGCAAAAAGGTCATTGCGTTCAAGAAAGGCGAAGAGCTTTTCTTTTGCTTCTTCATACCTCTCCGCAGAAACCCTCACAAGGTCCTGGAAAAAAGCAATTTTTGCATTATGGCGCTTTTGCAGGGCGCTGAGAAGGTCTTGCTGAACCTGCAAAGCCAGGGTATCCGCCATTTTTCTGCACAGTTCTTCGTTTCGGGAAGAGACGGTAAAGAGAAATCCTCCTTCTTTCTGCAAGGTCACGTTTACGGAAAGGCCATGCCTTTCTACAAGGGCCTCAAAACCATTTGCGCGAGAAATTTCCAGGATTTTTCCCTCTTTCGTGAAGCTCGCAAGAAGCAGACCCGGCGAATCCTCTTCCCCGAGTGGAACCGAAAAGGAGTAGGGAATTTTCAAAGGCTCTTGAGAATCATAGTACGTTACCGGAATCTCTCCCTTGAATTCCCCCGGAAAAGAACTCTCTGCAAAGGTTACCTGAAACTCTGCTCTAAAATTCTGGGGAACGAACCGCCAGGCAAGAAGCGCAAGGGCAAAAGCGACAAGAGTAACACCAGCAATCAACCACTTGCGTTTAAGAAGGATGTTGACGAGATCAAAGAGAGAAATTTCCTCTTCCCAATCCGTTCGGTCTTCCATAAAAGCTCTCCCTCCCAGGATGACAACACTGCCTGAACCTGGCTTCCACCATTCTACCCCGTAAAAACGGGGACGTTCAAGCCAGTGTAGAGGTTCACATCGTGTGGAGCACTCGGAAAGCCTGGCATCCCCAGTTTCTCCTCCCGGTTTTCAGCGTGACCCCCTGCGGAACTCGCGGTTCTGTTCTGGAGTCCACCTCGTTTTCAGAGCATGCAGAGAACCTCCAGAAGGGTTCGGTCGAACCACTTTCCATCGCTTACCGCTCAAACAGAAAGGGGCACAACGAGTAGCTTCCCAGGGAACATGGTGGGGTTGGCCGTGGTCCTTAAACCCGGCGTACCCTCTCCTGAAAGTACCGGGTCTGCACTTTGCGAAGATAGGCAGTATCCTGGTACCCGCGAATGACGTCGACCTCAAACGAGTTCAGCACCTCTTCACTCCGGGCATAAATGAGCCTACCCCAGGAAACGACCTCGAACTTCAACGGGAGAGAGGCACGGTTGAGGAGCAAAAGGTCAAAGCGCTCCGTCGATAAAGCGTTGCGGATTGCAAGGTAGAGCTCCCTGTATGCCTCAAAAAGCTCATCACCTTTCAGGCCTGGCCTGAGGAAAACCGCAAAATCCACATCAGACCATGTTCCCTCATCCCCCCGGGCGTATGAACCAAAGAGGTAGGCGAGGAGCACCTCGTTTTGCCCCGCAAAAACAGGGCGAAGTCTCTCCACGATTCCATGGGCATTTACCCCGGTTGCAGGCAGTATTTTTCCCGAGGGACCGCGGTAGTCCGAAGCTACACCCATTCCGTCACCCCTCAAACGTTCACATCAAGACCGCCACATCGACATTGTACACCTTTTCCGTAGCTGAGACCAGGGCGCCTGTACCCTGCAGGGTTTTCTGCTCGTACAGACTGCGCACCATCCGTAGCAACCTCTGAGACTGCTTCGCTTCGCTCCTCGCAGTGACAAAAAGGGGGACTGCTTCGTCGCTTCGCTCCTCGCAGTGACAAAAAAGAGGTCCTCGCAGTGACACAACATGGGATTCCTCGCAGGGACAGAAAAGAGCTTGCGGCGACTTCCTGGCATGTCACTGCGGGGTCGTCGTGTCGTCCTTTTCTTCGTCACTGCGAGGTCGTATTTTCGTTTCCGAAGCAGTCTTGCTTTTCACAGTATTGAGACTGCTTCGCCTTCAGTAGTCCCCAAGAACCATTGCGAGCTCATCGTTTCGTCTACGGAGCAATCTCTTCCTCTCCAAAAACAAAGGTTTCTTACAACAGGAAGCAATCGGCCAGCACGAAGGGAAGAACCGTTACCCTGAATCTGGGGAAACATGACCCAGAACTTCCCGGACCTTCCCGAGAACCTCTCGGGCAATAGCCAGAGCCCTTCTGGCATCTGCAGCAGTGGGTTCTCCCTCTGGTAAGAGCCCAAGGTCAGCAGGATAACGAGATTCGATGTACAGGCCATTCAAGAACTCGAGTTCCTCTTGACCAAGGGAAAGGCGCGGATACCGCTTTTTAACCTTCTGGTACAGGAAAACGAGGTCATGAGTCCTTGGAGGGTTCACCTTCTGGTTCCAGAGCAATCCCTTCAGGAGCTTTTCCACGCTCTGCTGGGCGTGAAAGGAAGCCAGGCGATGTATTCCCTGGCTGCAGAGCACTTCCGCCGCCTGCAAGTCTTCCCGGGCATAGTCAAACCAGGGGTTTCTGCTCATAGAGCACTTTCCCCGTGGAGAGGACCTCCTGAATAAAGGACGATCCTTCCTTGCGGAGGAATTCCACCTCTTCCGGAGTCAGGACGATGACATCAAGGGGGATTTTTCGAGAAATACCCCTTAAAGCTTCCACCCGCCGGTTCACCCTCCGCTCTCCGGTTCGTTTAATCACCAGCAGATCGATGTCGCTTTCACTGGATTCCTCGCCTTTTGCCAGGGAACCGAAGAGCACGATTTTCTCGGGGTGGTACCGCCGCACAAGCCTCTCCACGATCCTTGTCAGCTCTTTCTCCCAGGTTTTGCCTGCCGAGTAAGCGTGCTTCCTCATCGCGAACTCCGTCTTCATTGTAGCACACACCCAGTGTTTTTGAGTTCCCTTCATCTGGTCGCAACGTTATGAAGCGGCCATACACCCTTCTCGCTGCTTCGTCGCCCCGCTCCCCCGATGACCCTTTGCAGGACATTGCCAACCCGTCGTTTCGCCCTTTTCTTCGTCCCTGCGGGGTCGTCGTGTCGTCTCCGAAGCAGTCTCAAAAACCCTTACCCAGGAGTACGAGGTTGCTTTGCTCGCAACAACGGAGAAAATGTCCGTTGGGTTGCTTTGGGCCTTCGGCCCTCGCAATGACTGGGGAAAAGTCACTGCGAGGTCGTTGTTTCGCACCTTTTTTGTCACTGCGAGCCTCGTTTTTTTCGTTTGGCGAAGCAGTCCCGTTCTTCAGGCAGGTCATTGCAAGCTCGTCTTTCCGTTTGCGAAGCAATCTCAATGACGAGATTGCTTCGGGGCTTCGCCCCTCGCAATGACGCACAAGAAGGTGTCCCTGCGAGGTCGTAGTGTCGCCTCCGAAGCAGTCTCAATTGCGAGATTGCTTCGGACCTTTGGCCCTCGCAATGACCGACAACAAGAGCCAATGACGAACAAGAAGGGTCACTGCGAGGTCGTTGTTTCGCTTCCGAAGCAGTTCCTTCAGAGTTCCTCGTAGAGGTCTCTCCACTGGGGGTTGAAGGAATTGATGAGGGCAATCTTCTTCGCCCTTGAACCACCCTTGATTTTCTTCTCCCGGAGAATCGCTTCCTCAGGGTCATCGAAGACCTCAAAGTACACGAGCTTCACTACGTTGTACTTCGCGGTGAATCCGGGAACCGCCTTCGTCTTGTGTTCCCAGACCCTCCGCTTCAGGTCACCGGTCACCCCGGTGTAGAGGACGGTATTCCGGGGATTCGTCATGATGTACACGAAGTACTGGCGCTTCACGGCAAAAGCTTACCAGAAGGATTTCCTCCTGGAAAGGGGACTTGCGGGGAGTTCTTCCGCTTATGACTTTCCCCAAGCCACAGAGCATTGCGTACTCACTTATGGAAAAGACTGAAGGAACTCATGGGACTGCTTCGCCGTTTTGCTCCTCGCAGTGGCCCTTTCTCTGTCCCTGCGAGGTCGTCTTTTCGTTTCCGAAGCAGTCCCGTCCTTCAGGCTGGTCGTTGCGAGCTCGTCTTTCCGTTTGCGAAGCAATCTCAACGACGAGATTGCTTCGGGCCTTCGGCCCTCGCAATGACAGAGGAAAGTCACTGCGAGGTCGTAGTATCGTCTCCGAAGCAGTCTCGTTTTTCATCCCGGGGGGTCACTGCGAGCCTCGTTATTCGTCCCCCATTTGTCACTGCGAGCCTCGCTCTTTAGCCTGGCGAAGCAGTCTCGTGAGACTGCTTCGCTTCGCTCGCAGTGACAAAAAGGGGGGCTGCTTCGTCGCTTCGCTCCTCGCAGTGACAAAAAAGAAACCCTCGCAGTGACAAAAGAGAAAACCTCGCAGTGGTCCCCCAACCTGTCACTGCGAGGTCGTATATTCGTCTCCGAAGCAGTCTCACCTTTTTGCCCCAACAAGAGAGTGTCAGCTCAGGGATTGCTTCGCTACGCTCGCAATAATCAAAAAGGGGTGAGGCGGTCTCGCTTTGTCCGCCTTTCCAGGGTGGTTACTGCGAACTCCTGTAAAGCAGTCTCTCCCCTCAGAGCATGGGGAAGAGGGGACTGTTTCGCTCGCTCCTTGGGGTGAAAAACCAAGAAACAGCCACCCAGAACCCCCAACTTTTCAAGCGTATCTCTCCAGAAACTTCCGGTAAATTCCCTCCATCTCCTGCAACACCCGCTCAAGCGAATAAGCCTCAACTTTCCTAAGGCTTTCTCTACCCATCTTTTCCCGCAGTTCTTTCGACTCGATGAGCTGCCCTAAAGCAAAAGCGAGCGCCCCGACATCCCCCAGGGGGACGAGGAAGCCGTTCACCCCATCCTCCACGAGGTCTCGATTTCCACGCACATCGGTAGCCACAAGGGGTTTCCCCGCTGCCATCCCCTCAAGAAGCGCCCGGGGAAGCCCTTCGTGCTTTGAGACGAGCACCACGATATCGGAGGCAGACAAAACGGCAGGAACATCCCCTCTTCTCCCCAGAAAATGCACCCGGGGAAGGGACTCCCGTTCTGCCCAAATCCTCGTCTTTTCCAGAAGTTCCCCATCGCCCACCAGAAGCAGGTGGGCTTGCCCAAACCTTTTCGCCACTTCCCCCCAGGCCGCAAGGAGAAAGGAATGGTTCTTTCTGGGAATAAATTCCGCCACACAGGCCACGACCACCTCGTCATCTCCTATTCCGAGCTCCCCACGCGGCGAAGCATCGACGTTGCGGAAGCGTTGAAGGTCCACCCCCACCCCTGGGATGAGGAAGAGGCTCTCCCCTGGGGTGAACCCAAGCCTTTTCCCGTGTTCAAAATCCTCCTCGTTCAAAACGATGAGCGCGTCGGTGAAGGGGGCGGCGATTTTCTCGGCGGTGTACCAGAAAAGCCAGGCCTTCCATGAAGCTCCCCGGAAGAAGTGGAGCCCATGGGCAGTGTAGAGTACAAGGGGCACCCGGGCTATTTTCGCTGCGATTCTCCCCAGGAAACTCGCTACAGGAGTGTGGGTGTGGACGAGAAGGTAGCGCCTTTTTCGCAAAAGCCCAAGGAGCTTCCAGAAACTCAGGAAATTCGAAAAACTCAGAGGACGGCGGGAGAAGGGAATAGGATGCACCCGGAATCCCTCACGCTCAATCTTTTCCCGAAACCCCGCCTCCCCCGCCGCCACCTCCACCTCGTACCCCAGAGAGCGCAAAAGCTCCATGAAAGGGAGGTGGAAGTAGAAGATGTGGCTATCCACGGTGGCGAGAAAGAGAATGCGACACACTTTGGAGAACTCAGGCTTTCTGGAAATCACAAAATCGCCATCCTCCACCAATCCCCAGGGCCACAAGGGTCATGAGAAATCCGTACCGTTCCCGGTACAGGGGGCCGAGGTTGGGAAAAGCCAGAGCGTATATCAGGAGCATGAGGAATGCGAAGAAGAAAACGACCATCAGGGGTATTTTCCTGTATCGCCAGAAAGTAAGGGCGAAAAAGAAAAGTGAAAGATACACCACAACCATCTCCGAGCCGCATATTCGCCTTTTCAAAGCTCCCCCCGGAGAAGTCCCCTCTTTGAGCCAGTCAGATGGGAAAGGCGCCAGAAACCCCACAACAACAGCCCTGGGGATATATCGGAGGACATCGCCGACACTGTGGAAAGTGACCTCCCAGTCGATGTTCCCCATGGCCTCAGGGTCGATAAAGCGGTACTGTTCTCGAACTTCGGCCAGTCCCCGAAGTTTTTCCTCAATAAAGTCTGGTACCCAAGGTGAATAGGACCAGGGGTAAGTTGAGGGCTTCTCAATGGGCTTCTCAATACGGGCAACACCGTTCACGCTGAATGCCGCGACCCAGAGGAAGACCAGGGTCACCCACCATAGTCCTGACTTTCTCCTCTGGAGAAGAATGACCAGGCTGAGCGCCAGAGCAGCCACCAGAGAGAAAAACCCCAGAATTTCCACAGCATAAGGGCGCACAATCCAGATAACAAAGCTTCCACTGGCAATGGCGAAAAGTGAGAAAATCCCTCGTTTTCTCTCAACCAGCATGTACCAGCCCCAGAGGAAAAGCAGAACACCCAGAGCAAAAATCCCGTCTTTGTGCAGCTGAGCATACCAGTTCATGGCCGAAGGGAAGAAAACAAAAGGAAGTGTGGCCAGAAAAGCGCTTTTTCTCTCCCCCACAAGGTCATACACCAGAGAAAAAAGGACAACGCCACCCAGCGCATGCACCAGGGCGTTGAAAGGGAGCATGACCCAGGGTTTAGGGACAAAAAGGAAATAGAAAATCGCTGCAATCCCTGCCGGCGCCTGTCCTTCGGGGCGGAGTTCCCACGCTCCCCACCCCTCAACCCGGATGCGCTCGGCTAAATCTTTTGCTAACCGGTGAAAGTATAACCAGTCCCCACCCTTTAACAAACCTTCTCCGGCGTGAAGCGAAGGAAAAAGATAAGGCAAAACAACGAGCTGGATAAAGAACCCCACAAAAAGGGGGTAAAGGAAAAAGAGCGTAAATATCCGAAAAAGAGAGTTATACCACCAGAAGAAAGAGAAGACTCTTGTTCTCATTCCTTCATGCACTCCTCGATAAGCTTAATATACTCCTCCACAGCCCTATCCACGGTGAAGTCCAGGGACCTTTTCTTTCCCTTCTCCGAGAGCTCTTCTCTGAATCCCGGGTTTTCGAGAACCTGAAGGATACCCCGGGCCAAACCCTCTGGGTCTTTGGGGGGGACGAGGATGCCACATGCTCCACCTTCGAGGATTTCCCTCGGTCCTGAAGGGCAATCGGTGGAAACCACCGGGCACCCACAGGCCATGGCTTCGACGAGGACAGTGGGGAGGCCTTCCCACTGGGAGGAGAGCACAAACACCGTGGCCCGTTTCATGTACTTGTAGGGGTTCTCCACAAAGCCGGGGAGGTCGAGGTCTTCTCGAATACCCAGCTTTCGGGCGAGGTCTTCAAGCTCCTTTCTTTCCTCTCCCTCTCCGAGAATCACAAGGCGAGCGGGAATTTGTTTTCTCACCAGCGCAAAGGCCCGAAGGAGGGTGGGGAAGTCTTTCGAGATGTGCAG
>Ga0078972_1009962_pt1 | contig 18229 bp, 17 predicted proteins | sample YelNatPaOPGAMG01_FD_67568 | JGI IMG/M metagenome (GOLD analysis project Ga0078972, IMG submission 67568) | Hot spring thermophilic microbial communities from Obsidian Pool, Yellowstone National Park, USA - OP-RAMG-01 (SPADES assembly) (version 2) | ecosystem: Environmental > Aquatic > Thermal... | reverse complement strand
CGATAATCGGTTCGCTCCTTACGGTTCGGCCGGTTCCGGCGGCGAAACCCCCGCCGGAAAGGGTCCATGCCTGACCTACACCGAATCCACGGGTTTGCGGAGAACTGGCTGTGTGCCCTCCGGGGCGCATGGCCGAAAGAAGCAGGAACCGGGCTGGGTAATATTTGTCCATATCCCGGAGAACGGGAGGAAAAGTGATGGAGCGGATAGAGGTACGCTTCAGCGGCTTCGGCGGGCAGGGCATCATCCTGGCCGGCTTTATCTGCGGCAAGGCGGCGACGCTCTACGACCGGCGCAACGCCACCCTGACCCAGAGTTACGGCCCGGAATCGCGCGGCGGGGCCTGCAGCGCCGAAGTCATCCTCTCCGACGAGGAAATTCTCTACCCCCACCTCCTTCGTCCGAACGTCCTGGTGGCGATGTCGCAGCCGGCCTATGATCGCTACCGGGAGGAACTGGCCCCCGACGGCCTCCTGATCGTGGACGCCGACCTGGTGGACCCGGGCGAAACGCCCCCCGGCGTCCGCCTCTACGCCATCCCGGCCACCCGTCTGGCCGAGGAACTGGGCCGGAGCGTGGTGGCCAACATCGTCATGCTGGGCTTTTTCACCGCCGTCACCGGGCTGGTCTCGGAGGAGGGCATGCGCAAGGCCATCCTTTCCTCGGTGCCGCCGGGGACGGAGGAACTGAACCAACGCGCCTTCGAGCGGGGATTGAACTATGGGAAAGAGGTGCTGGCCCGGCCGGCCACGCCTTCCTAGCCGAACCTTCCCGGCCCTCTTCCTGGCCCTGCTCCTTCCGGCCGCTCTTCTTTCCGCCTGCGGGGAACGGCCGCCGACCACCACCCCGCAGCCGGCCGGCCGGACCATCGTGATCAAGGGCTCCGATACCCTGGTCAACCTGGCCCTGGCCTGGGCCGAGGCCTATATGCAACTCCACCCCGAAGTGCGCATCTCGGTGAGCGGCGGCGGCTCCGGCACCGGCATCGCCGCCCTGATCAACGGCACGGTGGACATCGCCAACGCCTCCCGGGAGATAAAGGAGGAGGAACGGGCCGCCGCCCAGGCCAACGGCATCTCCCCCCAGGAGTACGTCGTGGCCTATGACGCCATCGCCATCGTGGTCCATCCCTCCAACCCGGTGGACGGGCTGACCCTCCAGCAGATCTCCGACATCTACACCGGTCGAATCACCAACTGGCGCCAGGTGGGGGGCGAAGACCGGCCTATCGTCCTCCTCTCCCGGGAGTCCAATTCGGGCACCTATGTCTATTTCCTGGAGCACGTCGTTCGCCTGGGGAAGAAGGATAGCGACCTCCTCTTCTCGCCCGACGCCCTCCTGATGCCCTCCTCCGAGGGCATCAGCACCGAGGTGCGCCAGAACCCCAACGCCATCGGCTACGACGGCCTGGGGTATGTGACGCCTGACCAGAAGGTGCTGGCGGTGGCCCGGGAGGAAGGGGCTCCTTATGTCCTTCCCTCCCCGGAGACGGTCAAAGACGGCACCTACCCCATCGCCCGGCCGCTCTACATGTACACGGCCGGCCAGCCGGATGAGGAAATCCGGGCCTACCTGGACTGGATTTTGAACGAGGGCCAGGCGCTGGTGACCGAACTGGGCTTTGTGCCTTTGCGCTAGCGAGGTGGAAATGTTCCGAACATCGGCGCGGAATTGGGGGGAATTTTTCATCGTCGCCCTGGTTCGGGTGATGGGATTCTCCACCATCGGCTTCGTCCTCCTGATCTTCCTCTTCCTCCTGCGCGAGGGGCTTCCGGCCTTCTGGGAAACCTCGCTGGACAACTTCTTCGGCACGCGCTGGTATCCCACCCTGGGGTTCTACGGGACGTTGCCGCTCCTTTTGGGCTCCGTGGTGGTGACGCTGAACGCCATCGTCATCGCCCTGCCGCTGGGGGTAGGCACGGCCGTCTTTGTGCGCGAGGTGGCTCCCGGCTGGGCGCGCGAAATCCTCAAGCCGCTCATCGAGGTGCTGGCCGGCATCCCCTCGGTGGTCCTGGGCTTCTTCGGCATGACGGTGCTGGCCCCGCTCGTCCGGGAGGTTCTGGGGATGCCGACCGGGCTGACCGCCTTCACCGGGGCGCTGGTCCTGGCCTATATGTCCCTCCCCACCATCATCAGCGTGGCCGAGGATGCCCTCGACGCCGTCCCCAAGAGTTACCGCGACGCCGCCCTGGCCATGGGGGCAACCCGCTGGCAGACCATCTGGCGGGTGGTCGTGCCGGCGGCCCGCTCCGGCATCGTCACCGCGGTGATGCTGGGCCTGGGGCGGGCCATCGGGGAGACGATGGCGGTGATGATGGTGACCGGGAACGCCGCCCGGATGCCGCTCTCCTGGGATGCCCTCTTCCGCCCCGTCCGCACCATGACGGCGACGATCGCCGCCGAGATGGGCGAGGTGGCCCAGGGAAGCACCCACTACCACGTCCTCTTCGCCATCGGCATCCTGCTCTTTGTGGTGACCTTTTTCATCAACCTGTCGGTGGCCCTGACCCTCTTCCGAAGGCAACGCCGGGGAGGTCTGCGCTGATGAACCGTTACCTTCAGGAGAAGGTCGGCTTTGCGGTACTGGGGCTGGCCGCCCTGGTGGTGGTGTTGCCCATCCTCGTTGTGGTGGGGGTGATCGTCGTTCGGGGGGCGGCAGGAATCTCCTGGGAATTCCTGACCGGGATGCCCCGGCAGGGGATGAAGGCCGGCGGCATCCTGCCGGCCATCGTGGGCACCCTGCTCCTGACGCTGGGCACGGCGTTGGTGGCGATTCCCATCGGGGTGGGCGGGGCCATCTACCTGGCCGAGTACGCCCGCGACACCTGGACGACACGGCTGATTCGTCTGGCCATCATCAACCTGGCCGGCGTTCCCTCGGTGGTCTATGGCCTCTTCGGGCTGGGGCTTTTCGTGCTCTTTCTACAGTTCGGCTCCTCCATCCTGGCCGGCTCGCTCACCCTGGCCATCATGACCCTCCCGGTGATCATCAGCGCCGCCGAAGAGGCCCTGCGAGCCGTCCCGGTGGAGTTTCGCATCGTCAGCGCCAGCCTGGGGGGAAGCAAATGGCAGGGCATCTACCACATCGTCCTCCCCCAGGCCCTGCCGGGCATCATCACCGGCATCCTCCTGGGCCTGCTCCGGGCGGCCGGGGAGACGGCCCCCATCCTCTTCACCGTGGCCGCCTTCTACCTGCCCCGCCTCCCCACCTCCATCCTGGACGAGACCATGGCCCTGCCCTACCACCTCTACGTGATCAGCACCCAGGTTCCGGGGATGCCGCCGCAGATTTCGTATGGGACGGCGCTGGTGCTCCTGACCATCGTCCTCTCCCTGAACATCCTGGCCACCCTGATTCGGGCCTACTATCGCCGCCGGCGGTGGTGGTGAGACGATGGCGGCCAAGATACGCATCGAGAACGTCTCGTACTTCTATGGCGACCGGCCGGCCCTGCGCAACGTGACGCTGGACATCCCGGCCAACGCCATCACCGTCCTTCTGGGGCCGGCCGGCGGGGGCAAGACCACCCTCCTGCGCCTGATCAACCGCCTGAACGACCTCCTGGAAGGGACCCGCCTTCTCGGCCGGATCCTCCTGGACGGTCAGGACATCTACGCTCCCGAGGTGGACGTTACGGCCCTCCGCCGGCGGGTGGGCATGGTCTTTGCCCTGCCCCTGCCCCTGCCGGGGACGGTGCGGGAGAATGTGACCTACGGCCCTCGCCTGGCCGGCATACGCGACCGGGCCCGCCTGGATGCGCTGGTCGAGCGTTGCCTCCGCCAGGCCGCCCTCTGGGATGAGGTCCGGGACCGCCTGGACGAGCCGGCCAGCGCCCTCTCCGGCGGCCAGCAACAGCGCCTCTGCATCGCCCGTAGCCTGGCCCTCAACCCGGAGGTGCTCCTCCTGGATGAACCGACCTCCGGCCTCGACCCCATCTCCACCGGAAAGGTGGAGCGTACCCTGATGGAACTGAAGCGGGATTACACCATCGTCATCGTCCCCCACAGCGTCCAGCAGGCGGCCCGCCTGGCCGACTTTGCCGCCTTCTTCCTGATGGGGGAACTCATCGAGGCCCGTCCGGGCAACGAATTCTTCACCAATCCCCGCGACCGGCGGACCGAGGACTATATCACCGGGCGTTTCGGCTAGGAACACCGATGGAACGGGTCGACCTATCCCGACAACCGACAGGTCCAGCAACCCTCGAACGGGTCAAAATCCGGGTGGAGGGCCTGAATTTCTACTACCGGACCGTTCCGGCCCTGCTGGACATTTCCATAGACATCCCGGACCGGCAGATCACCGCCCTCATCGGCCCTTCCGGCTGCGGCAAGTCCACCTTCCTGCGCTGCCTCAACCGCATGAACGACACCATTCCGGGCACCCGGGTGGAGGGGCGGGTTCTCCTGGACGGCCGGGACATCTACGCTCCGGGGACCGACGTGGTGGCGTTGCGCCGGCGGGTGGGGATGGTCTTTCAGCGTCCCAACCCCTTCCCCCAATCCGTCTTTGACAACGTGGCCTTTGGCCCGCGGGTGCTGGGGCTGGCCCGAGGGAAGGAGGTGGGGGACATCGTGGAGGAAAGCCTGCGCCGGGCCGGCCTGTGGGACGAGGTGAAGGACAACCTCCGACAGGAGGCGCTGAACCTTTCTCTGGGCCAGCAACAACGCCTCTGCATCGCCCGGGCCATCGCCGTGCACCCCGAGGTGATTCTGATGGACGAGCCGTGCTCGGCCCTCGACCCCATCGCCACCCTGCAGATCGAGGAACTGATGCGTCAGTTGCGGGAGTACTACTGCATCGTCGTGGTCACCCACAATATGCAACAGGCGGCCCGGGTTTCCGATTGGACCGGCTTCTTCTGGCTGGGCCGGCTGGTGGAGTTCGGCCCCACCCAGACCCTCTTCACCCGGCCCGGCCAGAAACTCACCGAGGACTATATCACCGGACGGGCTGGATAACTCCCCCCAACCCCGGGGGAGCCCAGAGGAGGAACGATGGGCAGACAGAGTTTTGAGCAGCAATTGCAGAAACTTCAGGAGGATGTGCTGGTCCTGGGCAGTATGGTGGAGAACGCCATCACCGAAGCGGTATCCGCCCTCAAACGGCGCGACCTGGAGGCCTCCCGCCGCCTGATACTGGCCGATCGGGAGATCAACGAGAAGCGCTTTGCCATCGAGGCCGAGTGCCTGACCCTGATCGCCACCCAGCAGCCGCTGGCCGGCGACCTGCGCACCATCGCCGCCGTGCTGGAGATCGCCACCGAACTGGAGCGCATCGGCGATTACGCCAAAGGCATCGCCCGCATCAGCCTGATGATCGGGACAGAGCCGCTGGTCAAGCCGCTCATCGACATCCCACGCATGGCCGAAAAGGCCCGAGACATGCTCCATCGGGCGTTGGAGGCCTTTATCCGGCGCGATGCTGCGGCGGCGCGGGCCATTCCCGAGGAGGATAGCGAGATCGACGCCCTCTACAACCAGGTCTATCGGGAACTCCTGACCTACATCATCGCCGACCCCCGCACCATCGATGGGGCCACGCACCTCCTCTGGGCGGCGCACAACCTGGAGCGCACCGGCGACCGGGTGACCAACATCTGCGAGCGGGTGATCTTTACGGTGACCGGGGAGATGACCGAACTGGACGTGAAGGAAGAGGGGCTGTGCGGGCTCAGTTGAGCGCCTGCCGGCCAGGCTGCGCGCTCATCGGAACGGTCTGTTTACCGCAGAGCCCGCAACGTTCCCCCTTCTCATCTCCGCGCCCGTTGCGTCCTCGGCGGTCAACACCGGCAGTACGTCCAGGCCGATACATCCGTCGGCCGTTGTCGGAGGAGGCAGCATGTCCGAAATCAGTCCTCTGATCTTTCGCCAGTACGACATTCGGGGCACCGTGGGACAGGACCTGACCCCGGAGGTGGCCGAGCAGGTCGGGAGGGCCCTGGGAACGATGGTGATTCGGCAGGGGGGAAAGGCCGTGGCGGCCGGCCGGGATAACCGCCTCAGTTCTCCGGAACTGCACACCGCCGTCGTTCAGGGCCTCCTGGAGGCCGGGGTGGACGTCCTGGATACCGGGTTGCATCCCACCCCGGTGCTCTACTTTGCCCTCTTCGCCCTGCCCGTGCAGGGCGGGGTGCAGGTAACCGGCAGCCACAACCCGCCGGAGATGAACGGCTTCAAGGTGGCCCTGGGCCGGACAACCCTGTACGGGGCGCAGATTCAGGAACTGTATCACCTGATTCGCCGGGGCGACCTGGAGCGGGGGCGGGGCCGGCGCACCCCCCAGGAGATCGTCCCGGCCTACCTGGCGGCCATCCGGGAGCGCATCACCCTGGAACGGCCGCTCCGGGTGGTCGTGGACGCCGGCAACGGCACGGCCGGCCCCCTGGTCCCCGGCCTCCTGGAGGACCTGGGTTGCCAGGTCCTGCCCCTCTATTGCGAACTGGACGGCCGTTTCCCCCACCATCATCCGGACCCCACGGTGGTGGAGGCCCTGCGGGACCTGGTGGCCCAGGTGCGGGAAAGCCGGGCCGACGTGGGCCTGGCCTATGACGGCGATGCCGACCGTCTGGGGGTGGTGGACGACCGGGGAGAGATCGTCTGGGGGGACCGGCTGCTGGCCCTCTTCGCCCGGGAGGTGCTGGCCCGCCATCCCGGCGCCCCCATCATCTTCGAGGTCAAGTGTTCCCAGGCCCTGGTGGAGGAGGTGGAGGCCCGGGGCGGCCGGCCGATCATGTGGCAGACCGGCCATTCCCTTATCAAGGAGAAGATGCGCCAGGAGGGAGCCCCGCTGGCCGGCGAGATGAGCGGCCACCTCTTCTTCGCCGACGAATACTTCGGCTACGACGACGCCATCTACGCCTCCTGCCGCCTGCTCCGCCTCCTTTCCCGCCAGGAGGAGCCGTTGAGCGCCCTGCTGGCGACGATTCCCTCCTATCCCAGCACGCCCGAGACCCGCATCTCCTGCCCTGACGAGGTCAAGTTCCGCCTGGTTCAGGAAGTCGGGGACGAGTTCCGCCGGCACTATCCCACCGTGGACGTGGACGGGGTGCGGGTGCTCTTTGGCGACGGATGGGGGTTGCTTCGGGCCTCCAACACCCAGCCGGTGCTGGTGTTGCGCTTTGAGGCCCGCACGCCGGAGCGCCTGGAGGAAATCCGCCGCCTCTTTATCGAACGCCTGCGCCGCTATCCGGAGGTTCGCCTGCCGGACGAGCGATAAGGGCCGGTCCCGGCGGGCCGGCCTGGAAGAAAGAGCGCGGTCAGGCTCAGAGGAAGAGGCGTTCCCGCCGGTAGGTCCACCAGGTGAGGCCCAGGACCAGCCCCAGGAGCAAGAGCCCGCCGGCCCGCAGAGGCCAGAGCAGGGCGTCCCCTCCTCCGCCCGTGGGGGGAGCGACCACCGTCTGGGTTCGGGACACGGTGGCCCGAATCCAGGGCGTGGGTTGAGGCCCCGGGTAGGCGGCCTCGGAAGGAAGGACGGCAGGCGTAGAAAGAAGCCCCGAGGTCCCGGCCAGGCCGGTGGGAGGCTGTCGTCGGGTGATGGCCGGCTCCACGGCCGCCGGCCTGGGAGAAGGGGAAGCGGAGGGGGACGGCTTCACGGCGATGGGGCGAGGGGTGGCCAGGGCCGGCCGGGGGGAGAGGCCGAGCGGATCGGCCAGAAAGAGAAAAAGGACCAGGACGGCCACGACCGCCGTGGCCGCGCGAAAGACGGGGTACCAGAGGACGGGCCGGCCCGGACGTACCCGGCGAGGGGAAAGGGTCAACTCCCTGGGGGGAGGGGGCGAAGGAGCGTTCCTCAACAGGGAGCGGATGGCCCGAACCTCGTCCAGGTGACGGCGACAGTCGGGACATTCCTGGAGGTGCCGGCGAAGGCGTCGCTCGCGCCGGGGGGAAAGGAGGTGGCCTTCCAGGGCGGCGATTTCCTGGGGGGAAGGATGAGAACTACGGCCGAAACGATCCTGCCTCATCCGACTTTTCCTCAGCCCCATCGGAATCGTGGGGCGCAAAAATAGAACGTACCGTTGCCGGCAAAAGTTCCCGCCGTTCACGGAAGTACTCCCGCAGGCGGGCCCGGCCCCGGCTCAGCCGGGATTTGAGCGTGCCCAGGGAAATGCCCAGCGTCCGGGCGGCCTGGTCGTAGGGGAATTCCTGGAGGTCGCAAAGGACGATGACGGCCCGTTGTTCCGGGGAAAGGCTCATCAACGCCTGCTGGACCTCCCGGGAGACTTCCTCCTGCTCGGCCTGGAGGGTGGGGTCCTCTCCGGCTTCACCGACGGGGAGGTGGGACTCGACCCCGGACGGGAGGCCTTCCAGGGAAGTCTGAGGACGGGTGCGCTGTTTCCGGAGCACGTCGTAGCAGAAGTTGGCCGTGATGCGCAGCAGCCAGGCCCGGAAGGAGCCTTTCCGAAAGGAACGGATATGCTGGAAAGCGGAGAGGAAGGCCTCCTGAGCGGCGTCGGCGGCGGCATCGGCGTCGCCCAGCAGGCGGTAGGCCAGGCCGTAGACCTGCTCCTGGTAGGCCAGCACCAGCCGGTTGAAGGCCTCCAGGTCGCCCTGCCGGGCCCGTTGTACGAGTTCTTCCTCTGGGTCGATCATCGTTCCATCTTTCGGCCTCGGATTGCCGGAGAAGGAGGCAGCCGCAGCATCCTGGCCCTCCCCAAAAAGGAAAGGGAAAACCCAAGCCAGTCTTTGGGAATCCAGTCACCGATAACCGATTTCCCCGGCCGGCTTTCTCTCCATTTCCAGTATAACGGGTGGCAGACAAATTGTCAATCCGGCTTGACGGTTGAGGGGAAGGGGAGTGTAAATCAACCCTGCGCCTGCCTCCGTTCGCCCGCCCGGCAAAGGGGAGCGAGCGGACATCCAGGGCAACGGGGCCGGCTTTTGCGGCAACGTTCTTTGCCGTGGCGGACGATGAGGGCGTGATACTCGCCGTAGAGGTCCGGGTCGGGGGGAAGGTGGGCCATGAAAAAGGCCCGGATATGCTCGTAGGAAGGAGGGGTCGGGAGAAGGCCCAGCCGCTCCAGAAGCCGCCGGGTGTAGGCATCCACCACAAAGGTCGGCCGGCCGGCGGCATAGAGGAGGATGCTGTCGGCCGTCTCCGGCCCGATGCCCGGGACGGCCAGGAGTTCCTCCCGCCAGAGCGTCCAGTCGCCCCGGGAGAAGGCCGTCGGGTCGCCCCCATGCCGGGAGAAGAGGTACTCCAGGAGGGCCCGCAGCCGCGCCGCCTTGACCCGGTAGGTGCCGGCCGGCCGCAACAGGCATTCCAGTCCTTCCCGGGGAAGGCGATAGAGGCCGGCCGGGGAAAGCACCCCCGCCGCCTTGAGGTTCTCCAGCGCCCGCACCACGTTGCCCCAGGCCGTATTCTGGGTGAGCACCGCCCCCACCATGACCTCAAACGGGCCTTCCCCCGGCCACCATCCCTGGGGACCGTAGGCCTCCAGGAGGGCCCGGTAACACCGAAGGAGGATTTCCCCGACGTCCTCCCCGGCCATGCCCTACCTCCGGCGACGTATCCAGAAGGCCAGGCCCAGGAGCAGGAACACGGTAACTCCCCAGGCCAGGGCAGAGGCCAGAGGAAAAGCGCCGGCCGGGGTCCCTCCGGGAGGGGAGGGGGCTTCGGCCGGGACAGTGGGGGAAGGCCGGGAGAGGGAAGGGGCCGGCGAGGGCAGCGGAGTGGCCGGCACAGGCGACGCCCGGCCGGGAGAGAAGGCCGGCGCGGGAGGGAGGGTTCCCGGAACGGACGGCCCTATCGGGGGAAGCGCACGGGAGGCGGCCCGGATCTCCTCCCAGGTCCGAAGCGGGGGAGGGCTTTTCCCATCGCCCCAGACCCAGCCGTCCACGTCGCCGTCGCCCAGGCGGCGGTCGGCGGCACCCCGGCCGGCATAAACCCATTCCCCGTCGCGCAGGTGGAAATAGGCCCAATAGCGGCAGGTGCCTCCCTGGCATGCGCAAAAACATTCCTGCGGCGTCGGCGGGCAACCCACCCCCTCGATGGCACAGATGGCCGTCCCGACGCCGCCGCTCACCATCGCCACCTCCAGGCCGGAACGCCGGAGCAGGTCCACCCCGCTGATCGTATCTTCGGCGAAGGAGACCACCCGCACCAGGACACGGCCGTCGCCGAAATCCACCACCAGGGCAGCCTGATGCTCCTCCTGGGCGAAGGAAGGCCCAATGGCCCCCAGGAAGAGAAGGAACAGCAGCAGGACGGTCCGGAAGACCCGCTTCATCTTGAACTGCCGAGAAAATCCCGCACGATCTCCAGGAGGCGCTCGGCCCGCCGGCCGTAGGTGTAGGCCGAGGCCCGCAGGCGGGCGCGTTCTCCCTTTTGGGCGGCCTCCTCCGGCCGGTTCAGGGCCTGTTCCAGGGCCTGGGCCAGGGCCGGACTTTGGCCTGGGGGGAAGAAATAGGCGCAGTCCTCGTCCAGCACCTCGCGCAGGGCGGGGATGTCCACGCAGACGATGGGCCGGCCCATGGCCATATACTCGAACATCTTCAGCGGGGAGGCCGAGGCCCCCGAGACCGTGCCGGGAATCACCAGCACGTCGGCCGCTCCCAGGTAACGGGGCACCTCGGTCCGGGGGACGCTCCCCCGGAAATACACCCGCCCTTCCACCCCCAGAGAGCGGGCCTGTTCCTGGAGGGCCGAAATCTCCGCCGGCCGGCCGCCCACCAGTTCCAGCCGCAGCGCCGGAAAGCGGGGGGCCAGGGCCGCCAGGGCCTCCAGAAGGAGGTCCAGCCCCCGGTAGGAAAAGGTCAGCCCGGCATAGACCAGGACCTGCCCGTCGGCCGGGAGGCCCAACGCTTCCCGGCACCGCCCGCGTTCCAGGGGATGGTACAGTTCCTCGTCGTAGGCGTCGGGCAGGACGGCGGTACGGGCGGCCGGCCGAAGGGAACGTTCCTCCAACTCCCGGGCGAAGGTCTCGGTCAGGGAGACGACCCCATCGGCCCGTCGGAGGAGGGTGCGGTCCAGCCGTTCCAGGAACGGCTGCCAGAGCCGGCCTCGGGCCCGCGAGGGGTTGCGGCTCTCCAGTTCGTGGGCCTCGTAGATCAGGCGGGCCCCGGTGAGGTGCTTCAAGAAGCCGCTCAGCCAGAAGGCGCAAATCACCTCACGGACGTAAAGGGCCTGGCAGCCTTTTCCCAGGAGGCGGCGGAAGAGGAGGTAGAGGGCGGCCATCCAGGCAAAAAGGGTGCGCTCCAGGTAATACCAGCCGGTCGAGGGGAGGAGGCGGGAAAGTTTCCCCACCGGCAGGCGCGGCAGATGCACCGCGCCGATTTCCGCAAAGGCGCTGGGTTCCCCGAGGAGACGGGGTACGATCACCAGGAGTCCCGGACAACGGGCGCGCAAAGCCCGCACGGTCAGGTAGGTCTGGATGGCGTTGGCCGCCCGCAGGGTCAGGCTGGTGGGGTAGGCCAGGTAGCCCAGCCGCAGGGAATGCCGGTCCTTTCCCATCGGCTTCCCGTCCCTACGCCGGGCCGGCCGGGGCGCTTCGAGGGCGGTCCAGGTCGGGGAAATCGCGCCGGATTTCGGCCAGGAGAGTCTCCACCAGTTTCTCCTCGGGGACGGTGGCCACGATCTCCCCATGGCGGAAGACCACCCCCCGTCCTCGCCCGCCGGCGATGCCGTAATCGGCCAGACGGGCCTCGCCCGGGCCGTTGACCACGCAACCCATCACGGCCACGGTGATCGAGGCCGGCAGGCCCTGCAGCCGCCGCTCGACTTCCTCGGCCAGGCGCACCAGGTCCACCTCGGTGCGCCCGCAGGTGGGGCAGGAGACCAGGGTGGGACCACGCCGGCGCAGGTTGAGGGCGCGCAGGATTTCATAGGCCACCCGCACCTCCTCCACCGGGTCGCCGGTGAGGGAGACGCGAATCGTATCCCCCAGGCCCTCGAAGAGGAGGATGCCGAGGCCCACGGCCGAGCGAATCGTCCCGGCCCAGGGCAGCCCGGCTTCGGTGATGCCGATATGCAGGGGGTAGGGAATCTGTCGGGCCAGCAGGCGGTTGGCGGCGACGGTCGTCGGCACGTCAAAGGCCTTCACGGAGACCACGATGTCGTGGAAGTCGAGTTCCTCCAGAATCCGGATGTGGCCCAGGGCGGCCTGGACCATCCGTTTGGGCAGGCTGGCCTGCACCTCCTTCAGCGTCGGCGGCCGGCCGGGTTCGCCCTCCAGGGGAGGAAGGGAACCGGCGTTGACTCCGATGCGGATGGGCACCCCCCGCTCCTGGGCGGCGCGCACCACGGCCCGCACCTGATCCGGATCGCGGATGTTGCCCGGGTTCAGGCGCAGGCCGTGCACGCCGGCACGGAGGGAGGCCAGGGCCAGACGATGGTCGAAATGGATGTCGGCGACCACCGGGATGGGGCTGGCCCGCACGATGGCCGGGAGGGCCTCGGCCGCCTGGGCATCGGGGACGGCCACCCGCACCACCTCGCAGCCGGCCTCGGCCAGGGCGGCGATCTGGGCCGTGGTGGCGGCGATGTCGCGGGTGTCGGTGCTGCACATCGATTGCACCACAATCGGCCCCCCGCCGCCGATCACCACCGGCCCCAGGTGGACCGGACGGGAAAGGCGTCGAGGATGGGGAAAGGACACTGCCATCAGGGGACTCCTCCTCCGGCCACCCGCAGGATGTCGTAGTAGGTGAGGAGGAGGGCCAGGCCGATCAGCAGGATGAAGCCGGCCATATGGATGGCCCCCTCCCACTCCGGCGGCACCCGCCGGCCCCGGCGCAGCCATTCCAGCAGGACAAAGGCCAGCCGGCCGCCGTCCAGGGCCGGCAGAGGAAAGAGGTTCACCAGACAGAGGTTGACGCTGATGGTCGCCATCGTCTGAATCACACCGATGAAGCCGGCCTGCCGGGCCACCTGGGCGGTGATGTAGGTGATGCCGACCGGGCCGGCCAGTTCGCTCGCCGGCACCGACTGGCGGAAGATGGCGGCCAGCGTCCGGGGCACCAACAGCATGGCCTCCACCGTCTCTCTCCACCCCTCGGCCAGACCGCCCCTTCGCCAGGCCCAGCGCCAGTAATCCAGCCCCAGCGGCAGGTCGGCATAGGCCAGGTCGTTCTCCAGGACCAGGGGGCCCAGGCGCTTCCCATCCCGTTCAACCTCCAGGCGCACCAGGCGCGGCAGGAGGTCCTGGACATAGCGCCCATCTCCGACCAGGAGGCCGGCGATGGCCCGCAGTCCGGCCACGGTTGCTCGACGGCATTCCTGGGTAAAGTAGGCCCGGTATTGGAGGCTGTTTTCGAGGGGCTGCCCGTCCAGGGAAAGGAGGATGTCGCCGGGGCGCAGGCCGGCCCGTTCCGCCGGCGAGTCGGGGGTGATTCGTTGCACGGTTACCGGGGCCTCGTAGAAATCCAGGCCGATGCCGATGGCCCCCTGACCGGGCGGGGGATTCTGGCGGGGCACCAGGTCCACCTTCTCCAGCCGGCCGCCACGCTCGATCTCCAGGGTGATGGTATAGCCCCGGTTGAGGGTCGATTCCAGGCGGACGTCGTAGAGAGAGGTGACCGGCCGGCCGTTGATGGTCGTGATCACATCGCCCACCCGCAGGCCGGCCCGCCCGGCCGGGGAATCCGGTTCCACCAGGAAGATGCCCACCCGCTGGCTGACCGGTTCTTCATACCCATAGACCGCCACCCCGGTAAAAAGGAGCAGGGCCAGGAGGAGGTTCATGAGCGCCCCCGCGCTCAGCACGATGGCCCGCTGCCAGGGTTTTTTCCCGGCCAGGCTGCCCGGCACCTTGGGATCTTCCTCGCCGGCCATTTTGACAAAGCCGCCCAGGGGAATGGCGTTCAGGGTATAACGGACACCGCCCCACACCCCCAGGGTGAGCAGGCGGGGGGGAAAGCCCAGGCCGAACTCTTCGACGCGCACCTTCATCCAGCGGGCCGCCAGGAAATGGCCCACCTCGTGGACAAGGATCAGGACGGCCAACACCGGGATGGCCAGCAACCAGAAATAGAATTCCACCTCGATCTCCTTGGCCCAAGGCCGTTCTGCCGCTTATTGTACTACAGCCGCACCCGGCGCGCAAACCCGGCCAGGGCCCTCCGGCGACTCGCCGGGTCGCCCCTCCAGATAACGGCCGGCCCGACGCCGATTTCGGGCCAGAAGCCGCCGACGATGCGGGCGTCGTGGGCGGTCCATTCCTGGGTCACCGTGCTCAGGCGAAAAACCCAGGTCTGGAGGGAGGCGACGGCCAGGAAGAGGAGCAGGCCGATGACCAGAAGCCGGCCGGCCCATCCCCATCGCCAGAGCCGTTCCAGCGCCACCGCCGCGCAGAGGGCCACGGCCGGCAGGACAAACCAGATTTCCTTGTCCACCATGTCCACCCGGAAACCGACGAGGAAGAAGAGAAAGGCCGTGCCGAACCAGGCCCCCAGCACCCCACGGCGCAGCCGGGGCACCTCCTGTGCCGCCCCGGCCTCCTCGGCCGGCCAGCGGAGGAAGGCGCTCCCCAGGGCCAATACGAGCGGTCCGATCAGCCCGTAGGAAAGGCTGCTCAGGCGAAGGAGGTGCTGGAACAGGTACTCCGGCCAGGAGACCGGCCGCACGCCCAGCCCCGTTCCCCCCTGGCGGAGCGATTCCAGGAGGCGGGGCAGGGTTTCGGCAACGACGGGGCCGATATACTGGCCGTAGTAGATGGCCGTGGCCAGCCCCAGGGCCACCAGCAGGGCCAGGGCGACGGCTCCCAGCGGTCGAGGACGTCCCCCCCGGCCAACCGCCAACCCGAGGAGCAGGAGGCCCAGAAAGACCACCAGGAAGACGGCGGCCACGGTATAGTAGAGGAGGGCCCCCAGCAGGAAAAAGACCAGGCCGGCCCAGGTACGCGGGTGGCGCAGCCGCTCCCAGGCACCGACCAGATAACAGGTGGCCGCCAGAGTCCACCAGAGGCCGGTGGTGGTGGGCACGTTGCCCCAGGAGTGGAGGAGAAAGGTGGCCGGGAAGAGGGCGTAGAGGAGGCCGGCCCAGACCCCGGTCCGCTCGTCCAGCCCCAGCCGCCGGGCCAGGAAATAGAGGAGGAAAGGACGGCTGAGGTCCAGAAGGACGCTCAAGACATTGGCCGTATCGTAAGGGCGCCAGGGCAGGAAGAAGAAGAGCGCCGCCGTCAGATGGTAAAAGGGCGAATAGGGGATGAGCGGCTTTTCCGTTCCCCACTCCTCCGGCATCACCGATTCGGAAAAGGCCCCCGGCCGGTAGAGTTCGGCCAGCCGGCCGTCCACGATCTCGGCGGCCCGCTGGAGGTGCCAGCGCAGGTCGATGGCCACGCTAAAGGGGTAGAACAGCCCGCCGGCCTTGAGGAGAAAGCCCACCCAGAAGACGGCCAGCAGGAGGCGGAAAGACCTTTCCCCGATGGGCACCTTCCCCCAGGCAAGGACCCGCCGGAAGAGCATCCCCATCAACGGAAGCAGAAAAAGCCCCAGAAGGGCTACCGTAGCCAGGCGGGAGGTATAGATGGTCACCCAAAGGCGATGGGCGGCCAGCCCCCAGGCCAGAGGTATCAGCGGCAGGGCCGCCGCCAGGGCCGCCCAGGGAGGCTTCAGCCCGATTCCCAGCAGGGCCAGATAGAGGGAAAGGGCGAAGAGAAGGCTCCAGCCCCACTGCTCCCAGGCCGGCCAGCCCGGGGAAAAAGTCCCCCCAACCGGCAGGAGGGCGACCCGGCCCACGGCCACGCCCAGTTCGCGGACGTCGCTTCCGCTGCCGGTCCGGGCCGGGATGAAGGTATCTGCCTCCAGTTGAAGCCGCACCGTTCCGTCGGCGCAGGCCGCGGCCGGGAGCCGCAGCCGATACTCCTGCCAGGACGGGCCGGCCTGCACCCGGGCCAGGAGATGGCCGCAGGCGAAAAGGCGCACCTCAGGCGAGGGCTGATCGGCCGGCCTGGCCCCATGCAACCAGAGGACCAGGATGCGCTCCCGGGCGCCCACACCGGGGAAAAGGAGGCTCGCCCGGCCGGTGCTCCAGCGGAATTTCGTATCGGAGGCCGGCTTTTCCCGCTCGTGAAATCCCTGGAGGTAAACCCGGTCGTAATAGCCGCCCACCCGAACCTCATAGGCCGCGTCGAACTGGTAGGCCAGCACGACAGCGAGCAGGGTGGCCAGGACCAGCCCCAGGAATGGCCAGCCGAAGGCCCGACGAATCCGCTGGAACGGAAAACGGTCCCTCACCCGGCCTGTCCCTCCCGGGCGGCAAAGAGGCGGTAATCGATGTTCAAAAAGGGGTTGTCCAGGCGCTGGCACTCCTGGAGGAAAGCCCGGTCCTCCTCGTCCAGGGCCTCTTTTTCCGCCAGGAGCGCCAGGCGGTTGAAGCGGGCCAGGTGGCCTTGAAAGCGGTGGGTGGCGTATTCGGCCGCCTGTCGGGTATCGATGAGGAAAGGCCAGTCGCTGCTTTCCAGAAGGAGAAGTTCGCGGGCGGCCTGCTTGAGCACCTCCAGTTGCTCCCCCTGGGCATCGGGAAAACGGGCCACCAGGCCCTCCATCCGCCGCTCCGCTTCGTGGATGAGCGGCCACATCCATTCCGTATCCGGGTTCAACCAGGTGGAGTGGTCTCCGCCTTTTCCCCAGGAACTCTCCGGCAGGACGATGGCCTCCTCCGGCGGATGGGCCTCCAGGTACTGGCCGGCCGTGGCCAGCGCCACCTCCGGGTCCCGGCTGAGGCGGGAGAGGACCTCCTTCATCCAGAGCGGACCCTCGAACCACCAGTGGCCGAACAGTTCGGTGTCGTAGGCGGCAACGACGACCCCCGGCCGGCCGCTGCGCCGGTAGTAATCGCCCAGGTGCTCCCGCACCACCTGGACAAAGTGGGCGGCGTGGTTCTGCGCCTGGCGAAAGGCGTGATAGGGGTCGTAGAGTTCCTTCTGCCCCAGGTCCACCTGCGCCCCGGTGATGCGCCAGTACTGCAGGCCGGAGCGGTCGTCCTTGCGGTGGAACTCGCGGTAGAGAAAGTCGCCGGGGTAGCCTTCCGAGGCGGACCAGACCTGCTTGCCGGTGCGCTCGTCGCGTCCGTAGACGGCCACATTGGAGGACTGGATATAGTAAGGGCGGAAGGTGGTGCGCTCGACGGCTTCCTCCCCCTCCGGTGGCGGGACCACCAGTTTGCGCCTGGGCGGGCCGCCGTAAGGACCGATGACATCGCCCAGGACCTTGCCGGAGAGCCGGCTGCGCTCAATGCCGTGGGTATCGGTGAAGGTATAGCGCAGGTTCAGTTCGGCCAGAAACTCCTCCAGGCCGGGTTTGACCATCTCCCGGCCCTGGTAGGTCTTGTAATAAGCCGGCCGGTAGCCGCACTCCGGCAGCCAGATGCCCCGGGGCAGCCGGCCGAAATGGCGCAGGTAACTCATGACCCCGACCTTCAACTGGGCATACAGGGTGGAGTCGCGCTCCATCAACGGAAGGTAGGCGTGGGTGGCGGCGCAGGTGATGATCTCGATCCACCCCTCGTCCTGAAGAAGACGGAAGGCGCCGATCAGGTCCCGCTGGAAACGCTCGCGGAAGGAACGCAGGATGCTGGCGTACCAGTCCTCGTAGAAACGGGCCAGGTAGAGGAAATGGGCGGCCTGTTCCCCGGTTTCGGCGGAAAAGCGCGAGACATCCTCTCGGGCCCGTTCCAGTTCCTGGAGAAGAAAGGTCTCCACATGATCCAGGACCTCGGGGTCGGCCAGTTGCTCGGCCAGGATGGGGGTGATGCCGATGGTCAGATGGAAAGGAACGCCCCCGGCGCGGAGGTCGTAAAGGACGTTCAGGAGGGGAAGGTAGGTCTCGGCCACGGCCTCGTGGAGCATCTCCTCGCCGTGGGGCCAGCGGCCGGCCTGTCGGACGTAGGGCAGGTGGGAGTGCAGAACAAAAACCAGGTATCCCGTGGGCATCGGGTTCTCCTCTCGAATTCCCAAAATCTTCCAGCGCGATGGCGTTCGGATTATAGCATAGCCCCGGAGGGGCGTCAAAAGATGATGACCTGCCATCAAAGAGCGCCACACGGCCGCGTCCCCAAGAGCGTCCTTGCGGTTCATAACAGGATACCCGACAGGCAGTTATGTCAAAAAGTAAACGGCACTTGACATCGAACGGGCGTTCTGGTATAATAAAGGCGAACACTTGTTCGCCCTTTGGCCTTCCCGGCAACGCCCGGGAGGATGGAACGATGTCGGAGCAACTGCGCCCCTGGCTGGAGGAACGCGCCGACCGCATCGAGCGCCTCTGCGCCGAGCGCCGCCTCTTCGTGCGC
>Ga0078972_1009960_pt1 | contig 18232 bp, 29 predicted proteins | sample YelNatPaOPGAMG01_FD_67568 | JGI IMG/M metagenome (GOLD analysis project Ga0078972, IMG submission 67568) | Hot spring thermophilic microbial communities from Obsidian Pool, Yellowstone National Park, USA - OP-RAMG-01 (SPADES assembly) (version 2) | ecosystem: Environmental > Aquatic > Thermal... | reverse complement strand
CCTATGAGGTTTAAAAGGGTTGTCTTGCCACTACCGGAAGGTCCCACAAAGGAGACAAAGGATGCCTCTTCTATCTCGAAGCTCACCCCGTCTATCGCCCTTATCAGAACCTCTCCGACCCTGTAATCCTTTACTATATTTTCCGCCTTAATCAGTGCCATGGGTACCCTCCAAAAGGCTTTTTATTTTTTCAATCTCCTTTCTTAAAGATCTTATGTCTGTCTTCAGAGACTCTATCTCTCCTTCATTCCATCCTGTATCCCTTCGTTTGAATAATTGATAGAAGATAAACACCATTATGAGCATGAACAAAAGCCATAAAACTGGCGGGATAAACCAGAAATTTCCCATCCTTGGACCACAAAGCCACCACATAATAAACACCTCCTCAATTTGTTTTAAATTTCTCCTTTACCCACATGACCCTTTCCTCCGGCAACAAATTGCCATCTGGAAATGCATCATCAACTGAGCGTAGCCTTTTTAGAAGACCTGAGTTGTTTGCTATCTGTATCTGAAGACCTGGCCGTGCGTTAAGTTCAAGAAGAAGTGGGCCCCTCCTAATGTCTATTACCAGATCAACCCCTATGTATCCAAGACCTGTCATCTCGTATGCCTTTGCTGCTGTAAGAAGCATGCTGTCCCAGGAGGGAATTTTTATCCCCTCTATGGAATTTCCTGTATCGGGATGATGCGTGATTACCCTTGACCGATGGACAGCAGTAAGGGTTACACCTGTCTTTATATCTATACCTACACCAATTGCGCCAGCATGTATGTTTGCCTTACCATCTGATGCCCGTGTGGGTAGCCGGGTCATGGCCATCACAGGAAAGCCACGGTAAACGATTATCCTGATATCAGGAACGCCCCTAAAGGTTACTTGAACAAAGACTGGTACAGGATGGATGAGGGATTCTACTATTGCCACATCCTCCTGCCCCCCAAGGGAATATATCCCAGACAATATGCCTGATATATGATAATTGAACTCCTCTTTCGACATAACCGAACCATTTTGTCTTACAAACCCTTTTTCGTTTCTATCTACAATCAGGATGATTCCGCTACCGCCTGAACCACGGGCAGGTTTAAGGGCGAATTCTCTATGGTCTCCCAAAGCTTCATCAAGTCGCGCTATATCGCCATGATGTTCAATCACAGAATGCCTGCATCATTAAGTCCTTGAAATATCTGGAACTTCATAACACGGAAGAAGAACGATCTCTTCTACGGCACCAATCGTTATCTTTTCCCTCGTTTCACCCATGCCATTTACCTCCATCATTCCGATAGATAAAATGAGCAATCACCAAAAAGAATATCTCCAGCAACCAGGTAATAAAGTTTTTGCTTATATCTTTAATCTCCCTGAACCCTCATCTATTTATCAACTGTTCAAAATAACCATGTATCTATCAAACCCCATTATCTGATAGGGTGATGTGTTCAATCTTCTCAGTAACAATCCTTCTTTTTTCTGTATGTACCTCTGGTGAAACACGGCGAATGCCACAAAGGGAGGGTACAGCACGATTACCATCTGGGCAACGTATTTGAGCACCATGGTTTGTGAGTATTCCCCAAAAAGATTTATTAGACCGTAAAAACCGAAGATTGTTGGAAGAAGAGCCCCTAAATATTTTCCTATCATCCTTATCTCACCCGTTTTTTTGTTATAATGGCGAATCCCCAAGTCATCGAATGTCCAGAGAAGGGAAAGAAGCATTGAAACACCGACAAATATGGAGGTGGTTGCGATAAACTTTCCAGGGACAAACCCCCCTGATGGGAGTAAAAGTGATTCAGAAATCTTGCCTCCTGTGTAAAGTTGAAGTACGCTTATAAGCTTTGTGGCAATAAGCATGGATAGGCCAATGCCCTGTAAGGGCCGAACAAGCCATGCATCCAGGAGGCGTATAGAATGAACCCTCTCTTCCTGTATCTGCACAAGTTTCCTTTTTGATCTGCTTAATATGGGTCTAATTAAAGAACATAGAAAGGGAAGGAATATAACTGGAAATATAAGGGTCACTGACATGCGGATAAACCTGAGTAGTATCTTCCACAATTCCTTTATACCTGATACAAATAAAAACTCAGAAAAAAAGAGGGTCATTGCCATGGAACCAAAAAGGAGAAATAATGCGGGAGCTGTGTCTTTTAGCCAGGAAGATAGAGCCTCTTTCTGCATTGCATGTTTATCATTAATCTTTGTGCGCTTTGCCATATCTTTTCTTTCCCCCAATATGCTGATAAAAAAAGGAAGGACCCCATACAGGCCCATTAAATAGAGCCCTTCCTTGATTCATTACCTTCTCCATCCTGACCATATGGGTATGCCAGAGGCATCCCTTAAAACGAGGACACTATCACCCTTTTTTATCTCGCCTGCAATTATGACAGGTTTACCATTGAATGTTGTTCTTACGCCTTTTACCTCGACTGTGTCACCTTTTACAATCTTTATATCGAGCCGTCCAATGTACCATTCTGGACCCAGATGGACAGGGATAGTCTCTTTGTCGGTTTTTACAGTTACCGCAACCCCTGTATCCATGCCTTTAATCGGAACGACCCGATTTACTGCCTCCACCACACCCGATATGGTCTCTACCTTTGCCGGGTCATACATCCTGTTGTATGGTGTTCCCGGTCCCCAGCCACCGCTTCCCCGCCATTTAAATGCACCCTTCTGTGCAAAAGAGCTGGCAGTCAGACCAAGGGTTATAATTGAAATCACCGCGATAAAAACAAAAAGCTTTTTCATCTTATTTCCTCCTCTCTCTATGTAGGTTATGGGCCTGTACATTCATTATACGCTTTCCTCAAAATACTGGAATGGCTACATATTATCTTGTTATGGCCTATCATATATCCTTATATTACGCCTATGAGGACCATATTTATAGGGTATGGCTTTCAATTTGTCTATCTGTTCAGGAGTCAGAACTTGTCTCTGCCTGGCTTGTGTTTGTTGTGCCATTCGGGCGAACTCATACTCAAGCCTGTTTAATTCCCTCTCTATTTTATTAATGCTGGCTGGATCAGCATTTGGGTCTTCTAAGGCCTTCTTTAGCTCGAAACGTTTTTCCATAATCCTTGCTCTCATAACTTGTGAATCCTTCCAGAATTTATCCGCAAGTTGCCTTATCTTTTTACACTGCTTGAGGTGAAAGATTAAGGGCTTGTGGTACGCCCTTATCCAGATCGCACACAGCCATATTTTCTTCTTCTCCAAAGACAGTTATCACGAGGCCAAGTAGTATTAGGATGATAAATACAAAATAAATCAGTTCCTTGGATATGATCTCTTTTTTATCTACCGTACTCATCTTTGGCCTCAGATTCCTTTGTTGTGGGGGTTGCCCCCCACAACATTTTTACCTTTTTGTTACCACCAACCCATACGGGCCATTTTGCCTTTTCCATAGCCAATGAAAGGTCCGTACACTGAGAGCTGAGCCTGCTGTTCCGGAGTTAGTACTTTCCTAATCTCGAGTCTTGCATTGGTAGATTTCTCCTGGATCTTGGCAGTTAGATTCAGAATATCCTTCTGAAGGGCATTGATCTTTGCCTGGTCAGGATTCGGTGAGAGCCAGAGGCTGCGCAGTTCTAATTTCTTCGCAAGAAGCTGCTGCTGTAATGGAGCGATCTCTTTTAGATAGGCCTCTCTGATGCTCTGAATCTTCGATGCCTGTTCGGGTGTCAGGTTAGGGATAGGTGGAACACCGTATCCAGGACCCCAGGCCATTGCCAGCGACGCAAAAATTGCGAGGGCAGTTACGGCCATGATGACGGTGAGAGTCTTTGCCTTCATGCTTTTTCACCTCCTTTCTTTTTTTATTCTGGGTCTCTATAAATACCCATGACGAATACTTGAATGTGCAACATACGTGCCATACATCCTGTGTGTACTGAACCGTTGTACGTGCCTTTCTGAGCTAAAACGGACCGAAGACAATTCGACAAATCTTGCCGAAGGACGAATGACTAATCGACGATTTTGTCGAAAAGGGTTCTTGTAAGCTTACATTTAGCAAACCCGATAGGGGACAGCTATTCCATGGGATCCGATTCGCTCTTAAAGAACCCACCGTTTCTTTATGTTGTACAGACTGATATAGAAGAGTATGGTGCAGAATAAGAAAAGAACAGCAAAATCAAAGGCATAAGGTAATGTCTTCGAGTGGTTTATGGCACCGTGCAAAATATCAACACCATAGGTAAGGGGCATTATGTAAGATAGGGGTCTCAAAAATAAAGGCAGCTTTGATATGGGAAAGAACAATCCGCACAGGAATATCATGGGAAATCTGAAAAAGTTGGAGAATGTCTGTGCCTCAAAGACCTCACTTACGGAAGTTGCGATAAATAGCCCCATGAATGTGGATGCAATTGAGATGAGGACTATAGAAGCTATCACAACTGACAGATGGACCTGAGAGAGATCGATGAAAAACCCTCCCACCAGATAAGGCACAAAGGCATTTACTATACCAAATAAAATGGCACCTGAGGTCTTTGCAAACATGATAAGCCCGAGGGGTATAGGTGATAAAAGGATTCTATCAAAGGTTCTACTTTTTTTCTCAAAGGTTATAGTTACAGAGAGCATCGATGTGGTTCCAAAAAGTATAGATAAGCTCATAACCCCTGGAAGGATAGACATAACATCCATCATATTGCCACCTGTTCTTATAAAGAACATGCCTGCCCACGCAAAGGGGAATATGATACCCCAGCTTATGTTTGGAGGTTTCAGGTAATAGGTTTTTATGTCCTTTAAAAATATGGCAAAAAATGCGATCCAGTCTTTCATCCTTCTTTCGCTTTCTTTTCTTTTTCCTTTTTCATCTCCTGAGCTTCAATACCTGTTATATTCACAAACACATCCTCGAGGGTTGCGCGCATCCTTTTTGCCTCTATGACATCGATCCCTTCCTCCTCCAAAATACGGATGATATGGCCTGGCCTTATTGGGCGTTCTGATTCGATCCGAATTTCATTATTAGATAACCTTTTGAACTTAAAATCAGGAAGGATGGGCGATAAGGTCTCTTCTATCCCGTCTGAAGCACCGGATATGGTAAGAATCAGGATATTTCTATCCTTTACAGGGTGAATGAGCTCCTCTACATAATCTATCTTTATGATCTTTCCTTCCACGATAAATGCCACCCTGTCACATAGCCTTTCCGCCTCCTCTATGTAGTGGGTGGTAAGGAATATGGTTGTTCCTTTTTTATTCATGTCCTTCAGTATGCTTCGTATCTGCCTTGCGGATGCGACATCTATTCCGGTTGTGGGTTCATCGAGGAACAAAATAGGTGGGTCATGGATTATTCCTGCTGCTATCGTGAGTCTTCTCTTCATACCCCTTGAGTATTCGCCAAACTTTTTGTCTTTTGCATCTTTGAGACCGAATTGTTCGAGAAGCAATTCCGCCCTTGCGCTTCTTTCTCTCTTTCTCAATCCGTATAGTGCTCCACAAAAACAGAGGTTTTCAAAACCTGTGAGCTCAGGATAGAGATTACTCTCATCAGGCACAATTCCCATGAGATGCTGTGCTTTTTTTATGTTGTGCGTATATTCGGTACCAAGATATACTATCTTTCCTCGTGTGGGGCGGGCAAGACCTGTAAGCATGTTTATCGTTGTTGTCTTACCCGCTCCATTTGGACCTAAAAGCCCGAAGATCTCGCCCTGTCTTACTGCAAAGGAGATTCCCTTGACAGCCTTAAAATCCCCGTAGAGCTTTGTGAGGTCATAAACCTCGAGGATATTCATTTTTCTTTCTTTTCTTCACATGGGTGCTCTTTTTCGTCACCATGGCACTCCTTTATCTGCTCAGGGCTGCAATCTTCAGGTTTTCCTTTTAGTTTTTCAGGATGCATACAGCATGTTTCACACATATCCTTTCCCCTCCTTTCTTTTTCTTCTATTTTTCTCATACAGACCCATTTTGGGTCTACGTTCTTTGCACTCAAGAGTTCCAATCGTTTCGCTACATTCTCGAGTACATCCTTATTTACCGTGTAGTGCGTCCAGTACCCCCTTTTTTCGCCCCTCACAACCCCTGCCTTCCTTAAAAGTTGCATGTGCTGGGAGATAGCGGCATTTGACACACCAATCCTTCGGGCAATAGCCCCCACGCAGAGATCGTGTGTAAGAAGGAGCTCCACTATCTTCCACCTCGTCTCGTCAGATAGAGCTTTGAATATGGGGAGAAGTTTTTCCATAACTTTTTAAGCAATAGCTTAATTAATTTTATGATTTCTTATCTGCTCATGTCAAGACAATTTTAACCATCATCTTAAAAAATTCGGTTTGATCTCTCTCTTAGTCTCGTCTATCTTATAGTGAGTAATGGTTGAGATCACAGAGATTATGGCTCCCGAGGGGATCGAGGTTAAAAGACCGTTATTTCTTTTATCCTCTGAGCCTTGTTGTTCTTTTACCGCTTCCCCATTCCGGGCAAGAGTCTCAGGAAAGATCCTAAACAGAAAAGAAAGGGAAACCCCCTTGAAAGTAAGAGTGGATCTTCTTGATAAGACTGGGTCTGTCCTCTCAAGCTTTTATGATACTTTAGTTCTCGATGAAGGAGCAGAGGGTTTCTTCGATGTAAAGATAGATGAACTTCCAAAGGCCTTATCATCCTATCGGATCGAGGTTAAAGAAGTCAAAGAAGAAGAGCTCTTTCTTACCGAATAAAGGGTAAATCTACCCTCCCGAGACAGGCACTTAGGTAATAACGTACGGTTCACACACCGAGGTCACCCCCATAGAGATTTGTATCGCACGTTTTGCTGCTTGATTCGATCTGGAGCGTGGTATGGTGAATCCCGTTCTCCCTCAAGATGGCCTCAATTCTTTTTTTTGTTTCCTCAACCTCGCTTAAAGTTCTGTCATTTACCAGAATATGGGCAGTAAAGGCAACATTGTTATGGGTCACGGGCCAGAGGTGAACATGGTGGACATCAACCACATCGGGCATATCAATAATCTTCCTTACAAGCAGATCCACTTCGAAACCTTTAGGCGTCAGATTGAGCAATATGAAGACAGTATCGCGTACAAGCCGTGCTCCTCCCCAGATTATGATACCCCCTATGAGAAAGCTTGTAATTGGATCAGCGTAGGTCCAACCGGTGAAATAAATGACAGCACCGGAAATGATGACCCCCGCAGATGATAGCGTATCCCCGAGAACATGTAGCCAGACGCTTTTTATGTTTAAGTCCTCATGGTTATGACCCAAGATAAACGCCATAACGAGATTTCCTGCAAGACCAAATGATCCAATAGCAATCATAACAGGGATTTTTATATCACGTGGGGCTACAAGCCTTTCGTAGGACTCATAAAAGATAAACAAAGCTATGACAAGAAGGCTTACTCCGTTTATAAGCGCTGCCAAAAGCCCTACCCTGCCATAGCCTAATGTTGCGTTCTTATTAGGCGATCTTTTGCTTATTCTGGCTGCAACAAGACCGAGAGCGATTGCCATCGCGTCTTGCGCCATATGGCCTGCGTCACTTAGTAAGGCAAGGCTGTTACTTATGTAACCACCGATTACCTCACTCAGAAGGATAAAAAATGTGACAAGCAAGGTGAGAAAGAGACGTTTTTCTGTGCCGATGTTCATAATCTTTCCACACCGTGTACGGGCGGAGCACCAATGCTGTACTGGAAGGTGGCCGAGCCCTTGAAGAATAGGGAGAATAAAATAAGGGCAATGAGCATGGATAGAAAGATGAGTCTTTTTCGCTTCCCATCAATGTTTGTGACGAACTGGAGAATGAGGATAGCACCAAAGGCAAGGCAATAGGGGCAATACGTATTATGCCGGATTTGAAACCCCACAAGATAGAGTTCGATCCCAAATCCACAGGAAAGTAAAAAGAGTAGATACATATCCCTTTTTAGGACGGAAAGAATAATGATTGCCACCATATAGCCTATGCCTATATACTCAAGTTCTATGCCGAATAAATCCCCCCTGAGGTAAGAGCATGATGTGTCGCAAACGATGTAGAAATACTCGATACCTATGGCCAGGAAGGACAATATGACAGTGATTATGTATCTATTGGAACGAATAAGGTGGATAAGACCTTTCATACTATCTCAGTGAGCTCATATTATACAGGAATCACGCCGATGCGTCCATTGTCATAACAACCCCCACATCATCTTTGCAGCAATCGCATAGAGCACGATGCCGATTATCTTTTTTACCTGTTTTGCCTCAAGCTTCCTGTGCATCAGCCATGACCCCACGAGGGCACCAGCTATTGAGGAAACGGCAGAGAAGATCAGAAGATTCCAGTTTATGTTGCCAAGGGTTGCATGACCGAAGAATCCGCTCAGTGAGGCAAAGACGACGATGAAGGCGGTTGTTGCAGAGGCATTCTTCGGGTCAAACCCGAGCCATACCAAAGCGGGAACAATGAAATTCCCTCCTCCTACACCGAGAAGTCCTCCAAGATAACCAGCACCTATACCGAGCCCTATGCCTGTCTTAAATTCCCTTTTAGGCGATCCCTTTACTTCTTTCTTCTTTTTCGGTGAGTAAAAGAGCATCATGGAGCCAGCAAAGATAAGAAAGAGAACAAAGATAAGGATGAGGAGATTCCTGGAAAAGTATTTTGTCGAATATGCCCCTAAGGGTGAGAAAAAGACAGCCAGAATGATAATCGGTATCGCTGTTTTGAAGTTAACCAGCCTGTAACGGATGTAGTTGATGGAAGCAAAGCTCATGCTGATAGCGTTCAAAAGAAGGGCTATGGCCATTGCCTCGGTTATGGGAATGCCAAGCCAAAAGAATGTTGGGATAATGATAAAGGCCGCCCCCACCCCGGCAACGGTAAGCACCGTGGTAAAGAGAAAGACTAAAAGAGATGCAACAATAATAGTTGTCATCTCCCTTTGTTGTAACCCGAACAGGGGATACAGACTGGCTTTCCGTCTTTCAAACGCAGATACCTTTCAAAGACATACTCTCCACAGACGCTACATATAGCCTTGTTAAATGAATGCTTGGGCGGGGTGAAGGTAAAATCGGGCCTTGCTTCTATTTTGAACAGGTAGTCATCTGGCTGCTCGTATACCCAGTTTGTAACCTCCGCTACCACGGAAGGAGGGATCTCGGACGGTTCCACCCCACGTTTGCGATAGGCAAAAAACTCAAATTTGCCCATCTCATCAATGAATTCAGGCTTAAGAGAGTATCTTACTGCGCCCTTTTTTGGATGGTAAAAGGTTGCGGCAAGCTTTCCGTAAAAGGTCTTTTCCATGAGTACCTTGCCGTAGGTTGCGCCTGTTGCCACCTGTATTCCATCCATCATACATGTTTGCGGATGCCCCTCTCCTAATTCTGGAAAGACAAAAAATCCGTGGTCTTTTTCCCTCTCCACGTTGAGAAACTTCATTGCGAGCTTGCCCATCCTGTAACCTATTGGCATAAAGGGGCACAGATGACCATGAAAATCAAATGCCCACTCAGGCGGGATGTGTGGTGTTTTCATATCGTACCTCCTTTTTATTAGAATGGTGACGATTGAAAAGATGTTCTTTAAATTTCCCTAATGCTCCCTCTGCAAAGGAAGTAACGAGATATCTTTTATGGCTCAAGATACATGCAAAGACAGGTAGTATACATCCGCACCGTGTGCAGTCTGCATCCGGTCCAAGGGTGCAGGGCAATTTTTTACTTAAAAGCTTATCGAGGATGATATCCCTCTCTTTCCAGTCGACCCATAGGTTATCCCCACGTCCTTTTACAGGTGTATAAAACTCAAAGAAGATGCCCTTTATGGATGTATCTCTTTTCCATTCATCGATAAATTCATCTATTGCATCTATGTTGGATCTTGTAATGCAGTAAGAGACAATGACATTGAGGTCCGATCTATTTGCATTCTCCTTTACCCTTTCATAAGTCGACCCGCCTGCACCGGTTATCTCCTGGTAGAACCTCTTTGTGCCCGGCACAGAAATGACGAACTTGCAATCATGCCATTGGGGCAGGCTCTGAGTCCCGTTTGTGAATACCACGTTCGATTTAAAGAAGCGGAGGCTCAACTCATCTTCGTATCCCTGGGCCCTGAAATAGCAGTGAGCGCATTTAAGATTGCATCTATATGTGACATCGATACCGCAAAGGCCACCCTTAGGGAAGCCGTTAAATCCTATACGTAAATAATCCTTCAGAGACCATCCATTCTTCTCCATGGCTTATCGATGTAGAGCCTTTTTTTGAGGCGCCAGATACTCTTCCTCCCATATTTTGTCCGCATACACTCCGAATCTTCTGGCATACTCATCCATCTCCTTGCTCTTCACAGTATATATCTCCTCCGCTCCAGGGTGAGTGAAATAAGGCTTTACTTCTTTTATGATCTCCCTCATCACATGGGGGTTATCTATGATCATGCATGGCCTTAAGTGGTTCGGGTTATGGGGCTGCCTTCTCCTTATAGACCGGAAGAGGGGGCTATTCAGGGCCTTTTTAAGGGTCGTATTTCTAATGTTATCTACTGCCACATGGGTGTACACGCAGGGTTCGATGTCGCCCTTGGCATTAAGGTGAAAGTATCTGCGACCAGCTGCAATACAGCCTCCTACGTAGGGTCCGTCATTCCAAAAGTCAAGGAAGAACATGGGTTTTGTATCTCTAAAATACATTACCTGTCTCCTTAGATGGTCTCTTTGCTCAGGTGTCACCATGAGAGAAAAATCTGCCCTTCCATTTACAGGGATATAGAGGAAATAATTCTGGAAGAAGGAGCCGCATTCTATCATGTAATCTATGAACTCCTCCGATGCCACAGTATATACATTCTCCCTTGTGACTGTAGCGGAGGAGCCAACCAAAACGCGGGCATTCCTCAGGTATTCAAATGCATTCATAATCTTTTTATATACCCCCTTACCCCTCCATCTGTCCGTCTCCTCCTCATAGCCCTCAATACTTACCACTACCAGGGTATTTCCAAGTTCTGAGAACCTCTTTGCATGTTCTTTTGTCATAAGTGTTCCATTGGTGTAGACCTGGAAAAAGATATCTGGATGATCTTCTATCATTCTAAAAAGATGCGGGTATATAAGGGGCTCACCACCCAGAACCGTGATGACATATATGCCTATCTCCTCACATTCCTTTAGAACTGAATCGACTATCTCATAGGGTAGCTCAGGTTTTGTGCCATATCCCAAGGTGTAACAGCCCTTACATCTTAAGTTGCAGTTAAGTGTTGGGGAAAGGATCATGACAAAGGGGGGTCTGAAACCATGTTCCTTTTCGAAGGCATCCCTCTTCTTTCCTCCTAAAAACCAGCCCCGGTAGAAGAGGGTCTCGAATAGCTTCCTTCTATTTTCCGGTGTGAGGTAATCAAGGAGACGATGGAAGAGCCTCTTTGCGGGGTGGTTTGGGTCTTGCAAATACGCCCTTATGCCCCGGATACCCGATAGCACCTCCTCGTCACTTGTTAGCTTTTCCGCAAGGTAGGTGAGACGGACGAAGTTCTCCTCTGATATGATACCTAAAAGATCGCTTATTGCGCGGGCGATCCTTCTTGCCGCGAATTCCTCTAATTGGTTCTTAAAATTCATGATTCACCTCCCTATGAATCCCTTTTTTGACAGCCATTCATAGGTTATAAGAAGCAGAGCGCGCTATTATTTGACCGCTGAGGAACTGTTTCATATGGCTTCTATCCCCTTCACACAAGTTGCTTCATCAAAATCACCATTTCTTTTATAGCCTCCTTTACCTTGGCAACATCCTCAGAAGAATATGCCAAGGTACTGAAGGGCCCAGACTTCTGTATACGGAGATCATCTTCGAGATTGAGGTAATGGGTACAGGGTAATCCGGATTTTTCGGCTATGTTTTTTGCACAGGAATTGGAACAGCCATCTATTATCAAAATGTGCTTCATTCTCTTCGCAATAAGTGTCTGGCGTGGAACCTGATTTGCCAAGGCAGGTAGAGTCAATATACCAATGTCATCGCCTCCTAATTCCTTCAAAAGTTCAACGCATGCCATTCCCGTTAAAGTGCCAGAATTTGAGCTTCCACTATTGCATATTAAAAGGCCAATCTCTGGATTTTTCATTGAGACCCTCCTTTCTCAGATACTTATGCCAAAATAGATGAGGATGTACTTAAGGGAAACATAAAGAAAGAGGAAACCAAAAAGCGCTTTCAGGACATTGGGTTTGAACTTTGCCACGAGCTTTGCTCCGTAGATGGCACCGATGAGAGCACCTACACCAAGGGTAACTGCAGCAGGGATATCGACCACACGCTGGCATAGCTTAAAAATAGCCCCAACGATTGCGATCCAGACGAAGGATGCCATGGATGTACCTATGGCGAGTTTCACAGGTGCTTTAAGGAAATAGATATAGGATGGGACAAGGGCATAACCCCCGCCTAAACCGATTATACCTGTCAACGTACCGATTACTGAGCCGAGGATGCTTTTGGATAACGGTTTACCAGGTATCACCGGTGCTGCTTCTGGCATTTTGGATCCAGATATCCCTTCGTACAGCATCCTGAATGAAACAATGATAAAGGCGATCCCTATGATCAGGTCGATCAGCGGGCCATGACTTTTTATGAAACCGAAGATGATTGAGCCTATAATTACACCCAATATACCGCTGTATCCGGTTAGAAAAGCAGTCTCTTTGTCAACGTTTTTCATCCTGTAGTGCTGGATGGCGCCTGAAGCTGCAGTAAACACAACAGCGGTTAAAGTTGTGCCCACAGCGATTGCAGGGTTAAAATGGAACCAGAAACGAATTACAGGCATCATAAGGGCACACCCGCCTGTGCCCAGAAGCCCACCAACTATACCTGCCAGAAAACCGGTGATAAGATAAACGATGTAGATCATGACTACCTCCTTCAGGTTTCTTTAATATTGTCCTCTGCAACTCCTTTTTTGATGACACCTTTATTCTTTTCTCTCTCGAGAAAGTCATTTAAAGCATCCATGGCATCACCCATTATGTTTTCGATTACACTGATGCCTTTTAGCCTGAACCACTCCTTTGAGACCCCGTCTATACCCCCACAGAGTATGGTATCCACTCCTAAACTTACGATCTTTTTCCTTCTTTCCGGGCCTGAAAGTTGAGCTATATTAAGCCTTGATACAAAATACACCTTATTTTTTTCTACAAGCACAATGAGCATCTCAGGGGCAGTCGAAAAATGCGGGGAAACGCGGTCCTTAAATAATGGAATAGCTATATTCATAACATCCTCTTAACCAGATCTGGAAGCAATCTTCGTGCCAAGACCCTCCATTCAATGGAAATAGGGAAATACTACTGAAAACAGCATGTTATGAATGTGCGGGTCAAAGAAGACGCGGGGAAATCGCCTGTTTATGAAACTGTTTCAATAAGTATGTTTCATTATGAAACACAAAATGAGATAGCAGGGGCTAACTCAGACCGTACCTCTTAATCTTGCGCCAGAGTGTGGAACGACCTATTCCAAGTTGTCTTGCAGCAAGGGCTCTATTGCCGTTACATTTCTGGAGAACCTCTCTGATTACAGCGGCCTCATGGGATTCAATCGGTTTTAATTCTGCTTTAAGGGTTACGATCCCACTGTTTTTGGTTATGAATTCGATAGGAAGATGTCTCTTCTCTATGATATCACCCTTACAGAGCACGTATGCATGTTCGAGGATGTTTTCCAGTTCTCTTATGTTACCCGGGTAATCATAGTTGAGAAGAAGAGTCATCACTTCCTCAGAGACCCCCTTGATGCCTTTTCCCTTAATTGCGTTGAGCCTTGATATAAAATGCTCAACGAGAAGGGGAATGTCTTCTCTTCTTTCTGAAAGCCGCGGTAGATTTATCTTTATGACATTGAGCCTGTAATACAGATCCTCCCTGAAAAGCCCTTCCTTAACCATTTTTCTAAGTCTCTGTTGCTTGCAGCAATTACTCTCACATCTACTTTTACAGGCGCCGTCCCACCAAGGGGGATGAACTCCTTCTCCTCAAGAACCCTTAAGAGTTTTACCTGCATCTGAGGCGATGTCTCGCCTATCTCATCGAGAAAGATTGTGCCGCCATCGGCAAGGGAGAACCTTCCCTTCTTGTCCTTCTTTGCATCTGTAAATGCACCTCTTACGTAGCCAAAGAGCTCTGACTCAAGAAGCGTATCAGGGATTGCACCGCAGTTCACCTTTATTAGTGGCTTCTCCTTTCTTGGGCTCAGTTCATGGATCGTTTTAGCTATGATCTCTTTACCTGTGCCACTTTCTCCCTGTATGAGGACAGCACTATCGCTCTCTGCAATATCGGGAAGTATCTCAAAGATATCCTGCATCATACGGTTCTTGCTTATAATGTCACCAAAGCGGTATCTTTCGGAGAGGCTCTGCCTTAATATTTCAATAACCGAGACATCCCTGAATATCTCAATGGCGCCTACTGTCTCTCCACGGTCATTTTTAAGGAGTTCTGCCGTTATCTTTATGGAGACCTCCCTGCCCGATTTATTAATGATAATCGCAGCTCGATCATGAACCGGTTCTTTTGTTTCTAAGGCAGCCTCCAGAGGACAGTTAACCTGACAGACATTGGATCTAAAGATATCGAAACAGTACTGTCCGATAGCCTCATCGCTTTTAAATCCTGTTATGGATTCGGCTGCACAGTTAACAAAGGTGATCTTCTTATCAAGGTCGATTGCAAAGATGCCTTCGCTTATGCTATTCATGATTGTGCAACAGGGTGTCCCAGGTGTAAATGCCCTCTCACAGGTAGAGATTGAACCAGTAGTTTTCAATTCTGTATCTTTAGGTTCTTGGGGAATAGATTTTTTCACTGGCGTAGATTTCTTTTGAATTATACCATAACTTTAAAGACATTAATCAAAAACTGCCTTCGATCTCCTTCACAAGCGCCGATGACTCTCTTTGGTACAGCTACACCAATAAGTCTTTACGCAGGCTGTGAATCTAAACTCATTGGGAAGTTAAGTCCGCCCCCTTTTTCTCCCTTCCCATAAGGGCTGATAAGGCATTTTTGCCCCTGGATGTGGGGATTGCCTTTTTCCCCAGGAAATTTAAGTGCTCCACGATTTTCTGAAGCATCTTTTCTGGAAAGCCAAGGACCGCCTCGCCGGGGCCAATGTCTGTGGCATCTCTACACCCATAGCAGCCGTAACTCAGGTTGAGCCTCTGATTAAGATAGGGGATGATTGTGGAATCCACGCACGTGGCCTGAAGGATGGCCGTGGAGCTTATAACACGCTCCCCGCCTATGGCATTAAGATATGCGAGGGCAATCCACATGAGCCTTTCCACCTCATCCTCCACGACCACAACATCAGGGATAAACTGTGCCCTTTCAAGAGGATAGAGGTGGATGGCAGTTATTTCACCGGCTTCAAGACGGGGCATGTCCTCAAACATCCTTTTTCCCACTGATTCATCGGAGACAATCCCGAAGCCCATAAGCCCCTTTCCTGATTTGAGCCCGTGAGGTAAAGCCTTAAAACCAAAGGCTGCGGCTGCTGCAGGGCAGGCTATATTTTCACTATCGAGGATGACATCTTCTCCATGCCTTGCCTTCATCAGGGCCTGGCAATACCTATGCTGTTTCAATACCTTCGCACCATCAGGATAGGAAGCACCTCCCCTTAAAAATCTCACCCCCACAGGGGAGGTGCTAAGTCTTAGGATTTGTATCATGTCCTTACCTGCCTGACTTATCCTCACAGGTATATCCTCATTCATGTTTCCTTCCTTTCTACTTTGCCTTTTCCACAAGATACTCCATTCCTTCGATGGCGGTGGCAAATGTTGTGGATGCGAGGGCAAATCGTGTGGTAAGGATGGCCTCGGCTATCTCCTCCTTTGTAACCCCGGCCCTGTGGGCAATTTTTATGAAGGTCTCTGTGCAGAGATGGCATCCCACAGCGGTTGAAGCTGCTATCATGATGAGGTGCTTATACTTTGGAGGGATATGGGGTAGCTCCATAACAAACTTTCGCTCCTCTGCCTGCCTCGGGATCCATTCGGGGATGAGTTTTGACATAAGCATCATGGGTCTTGGTTCCTCTCCCAATTGTTGCTCCATCATCTTCAGAATCTCTTCAATGCCCTTTGGTTTCTCTTCCATGATGCCCTCCTTCCTTTTTATTGATTGGAAAAGACAAGCTTTCCCTTTCTTACAGCTACAATCTCCCCTGCTATACTGATGGCTATTTCTTCAGGTGTCTCAGCACCTATATCCAACCCAATCGGGCTTTTGAGTTTTGAAAATGCCTGATCAGGGATGCCTTCTTCCTGGAGCACTCTTATCACATTTTCCATTTTCCTTTTACTGCCTATCATACCTATGTATCTGAAATCCTTTTTAAGGAGCTTGGCGAGGATTGCCCTATCCCTCGAAAATCCCCGGGAAAGGACGACCACATAGGTGTTTTGCCCAGAAGGAAGCCTTTCCGCAAAGGCCTCCATATCTTCTAAATGGATATCTTCAATGTCAGGGAAATATTCCTTTTTAACGAAATCAGGAGTGTCATCTACAATAGTAACGTGAAAACCTATCCTTTTCATCATGGGAGCGAGGGATCTTGTGATGTGCCCTGCACCAAAGATGATGATCTTTTCTGGAGGGAGTAAGGGTTCGATGTAAACCTCAACTGTGCCTCCGCACATCATATCCAGCCCACCCTTTTCTACATCAAGAGTAAAGGAGCAGATCTTTGGTTTGCCCTCCTCTATCGCTTTAATTGCCTCCCTTATGATCCTTACTTCCAGGTCTCCACCTCCCAGTGTCCCAAAGATATTTCTGTCCCTTGTGATTACCATCTTTGCACCAGGTTTCCTTGGCACAGACCCCTCTGTCCTTGTAACTATGGCAAGTGCAGAGGGGATATTCTTCTTTTTCACCTCTATGATTCTTTCAAATATATCTTCCACAACTACTCCATGTTTTACTACTTACGGAACACTTATTTCTCCTATTTTTAATTTCCCTTCTTTTGCGAGTCTTGCTATGAGGAAGACGACACTCTCTTCTGAGATCTTCAGTTTTTCTGAAATGTCAGAGGGGGTGGCTTTTCCTTTTTCCTCTACAAACTCTATCACCTCTACCTCCAGATTCTTTAGCCACTCCTCGAAAAGACCTCTTATCTCAGGCGTCGCATAGGAGGCAACTTTTATAGACTCGCTCATTGAACCCATCATCTGTTCCATCATCTTCATGCACATATCAGGCATATTGCCACTTTCTTTCATCATGTTTTTCATCATTTCAGCCATCATGCCCATACCCATTTTTGCTCCCTCAGGGTTCATAAATTCACCTCCTTCTATCTATTTCCCCCATCCATTGACGCATAAAGGCCAATGGTGGGCAGATGAATCTTTGCTCCTCATCTTCTATATCTTCTTTCAGTTTTACGCCGCATAGTGATACGAGAAGGTCTATAAAATTAGGCTCTGTGAGGCTGTAATAGATAAATGCACCCTTCCTCTCCGTTGAAAGTATTCCACTTTCTCTTAGTCGCCTTAGATGGAATGAAACGAGGGTCTGGGAAAGCCCCGTCTCTTGAACGATTTCTGATACTGTCTTTTTACCCTTGCCTATAGCGAATATGATCTTTAAGCGATTTGGGTCGTATATGAGTTTGAATAGTCTGGATAAGATTTTTACAGCTTTCTCATCTATCATATTAGCATCCACTCATATGAGCCTACGCTAATATTAAGAATTTTTAATACCCTTGTCAACTGTAAACCTCCTTCGGGTTAAGACATAGTATCCAGGGTAAGAATAAACCATGGAAGCATCCCATTTCCCTCATAATTGAGGGATATCGTGTTTAACGAACCCCTTCCTGCGAATGTATGAGTACTATTCTATGTAGGAGGGAGATGTCATGGTCTTCTTAAACCGATCTCTTATCTTCCGAATCTACCTGTTATTGAATAAGAAGCAATGACCTTACCCTCTATTGCCTTCCTGAAGGAAGAAAGGGATGTCTGGGGAGGAAGATCGAGCCTTTCCACACTCAGGGCATAGACCGTGATCACATAGGAATGGTCTCCTGTTCCCTCAGGAGGTTCAGGTCCACCGTATCCTATCTCACCCCATGAGTTTTTAAGTTCAGATGAGTAAGGAGGCATCTTAGTTCTTGATGCCCCCTCATCTATACGGGTTACATAAGAAGGGATGTTTA
>Ga0078972_1009959_pt1 | contig 18234 bp, 34 predicted proteins | sample YelNatPaOPGAMG01_FD_67568 | JGI IMG/M metagenome (GOLD analysis project Ga0078972, IMG submission 67568) | Hot spring thermophilic microbial communities from Obsidian Pool, Yellowstone National Park, USA - OP-RAMG-01 (SPADES assembly) (version 2) | ecosystem: Environmental > Aquatic > Thermal... | reverse complement strand
GCTCAACCAGGAGGCGCACTACCCGGAGTGCGCCTGGTACCTCCGCGCTCGACCCACTAACCAGATAGTAGTCGAACGACCAGCCCTTGAAGCCCGCGACGCTCGCTGCCATCGCTGTCGCGGTTGATGTCATGCCGCTGCCGCTGATGACCCAAGTGTCGGTTGTCACCTGGCGCGCGAGAAAGGTCTGATACTGGCCGTTGACGATATAGCTGCCGCCGCTCGTGCCGTTGATGGTGACCCCTGTATCGCCGGTAATCGTAAGCCCACCCGTACCGAGCTGCCGCCCCGAGAGCGTAGCCCCGATAACAGTAGTGAGCCCTGACGGGATAGTCCCTACGCCAGCGGACGAGGACGAGTAGTCCGCCTCGCCGCCGAGGTCTGTGGTGCTAAAGGTCCAATCCGCCGTGTAGTTGTTGCCACCGATGGTGCCGCTGATATCCAGGCTGACCGTAGGGCCGGCGGAGTTCGTGACATCCAGCGTGCCTTTCGGGGAGGTGATGTTCCCTACGGCCCCTACCTCTACTGCTGTATAATCTCCCGATTCTGCTACGACCGCTCCGGTGCGTCCGAATACTGAGCTTACATCACCACCCCCACTCCCACCGCCTCCGCCACCGCCCCACCTATTACCCATTAGTACCCGCCTCCCCAGCCGCTATGTCCTTGTCCATTAGTATTCCCCTCGTTGATAGCCTTACGCAGCGCATACTCATATCTAAACAGGAACACGCCAAGGATAGCAGCACTACCAATAAACACGCCTGGAGCCTTCTCCATGTAGGCGATAGACCCTGCAATGGCCAGAGCCATCGTTGTACCTAGTACTTCATCTATGCGGAGGGACTGAATCCTAGCAGGGTCCGCCCCACCCATATAGGCCGTCGTAGGCGATGGGAGAAAGCCAGACATGACCTGGATAACTTCCGCCATCGCAAGGAGGGAGAGAGCGCCCTTCTGTCCATTGCTATCGTCCATTATCCGAGCACCGGACTTGTCGCTTGACTCGTGCTAGTATACTGCCCAACAACAGATAGGGGGGTAACACCGCTACCTCCGATATTAGGGGCGCTAGTCGTTCCTCCGCTAGCAGTTGAACCGCCGATGTTGGCGAAGCTATAGATCGGTATTTGAGCCGTCATCGCATTGCCCACGCTCAAGCCAGGTTGACTTACTGGCGTCGACTTCTTGCGGGATTGAAAGATGAGATAGCCAAGTGCTGCCACTGAGGCTATACCGCCGACAATAAGAATGGCGTCCCTGTGCTCGGTCTTTAGTTTCATTATGCAGCCCAGGTTCCGGTAGAATGAGTGACACTACTTCTTCCGCCTTGCTCCCAACCGTTAGAAGTAGCGATGCTAGTAGCAAACCTAGGAGCAGCAGCCCTCGTTCCCACAGTGGAGATAGTACCATTGGGATAAAGATTGTTCTGGCCAGCGACGTATGGCGTGAGGTCCCTTTCTATGTCAGAGGTATTAGCGTGGTCGAACAGCCACATGCCTAGGTTGGCAATAGACAGGATAGCCACGCCCGCTAGCACAACATGATGAATCTTCACTTGATAGCCCTTACTCTCGGAGCCGATCCGGCCATAGGTTCGAGGTTCTCCGGTCCTGTCCTAGCGTACAGATGGGCAGGATTGAAGTAGTCCGTATTGCGTGCCAGGAAGATTCCGTTAGCATATTGCCCCTTCTTGGCAGGAATGGGGATATATGCGCCAGGCTCATTGTCGGGCTTAGCAGCCTCGATAGGGAGTTGCGGTACATACTCGTGAGATATGCCAGTCAACTTAGCAGCGTCTGCGTCATTCATAGTCACTCCTTATATACCCGTAGACGGCCAACGGGCGGGGGGAAGGAGCCCCGCCCGCCGACCGCCTAGCGCATCGGAGGATGCTAGTGCTCATTGTAGCATATTCATGGCAAGTTGTCAAGTCATTCATGCTATGACTTTCTTACCGTTTGCATCGTAGTTCTGATGCAGGAGCCCGCTCTCGCCGTACATAGTAGGTATGCCAGTCTTAGCAGCCTGGTAAAGAGACTCGAAGATGGCCACTACTGATCCACTAGTTGCAAGATTGAATGCCCATACGGAGCCAATACTATCAATGCTCATATGCGAACCACTAGGCAGGAGAGCTATCTCCACCATCTGCCCGGGCGCAGGGGCGACAGTATCGGGGTTAGCGGGGTCACTGAGTTGCTGTAGGATGCTGTCGGGATCAAAGTAAGCATTATTAACAAGCAGGTCATCCGGCCCCTGATTGTAGATAGCGGCACTGTTGCGCCTAGGTTCCGCACGCAGAATCTGCGTCGCTCTCGTCGTAGGTGTAGTAGGAGAGAGAACTTTGATCGTATAAGGGCGCCACTCGGCAGGCACCTTATCAGCTTCCACTCGCTGCAATCGCTCGTAGAGGGCAGCAATCAGCTTGTTGTTGCTGTCGATAGCATGGTTAAAGTGCTCGACTAGGTCGGCGATAAACCCATCAGCCATTAGCCTTCTTCCTCTCTTGAATCTTTTTAGCGATCATTATGCCACCAGTAAACCCGACCACGACGAACAGAACCTGTAGCGCTATGTGGTGAACCTTGAGGGTATCGACTAGCTGCTCGTAGCGTTGGCTTAGATACTCCTGGTGAACGAGCATCATGTTAACCTGTAGGTCGGAGGGGAGCTTTACGTCGTCCATAGATGGGTCCTTAGAAACTATGCGATTGTGACGTAGATGCTGTCATACAGAATAGTTGCAGTAGCATTCCCAGCACTAACTGTGAAGGTAACTGATGACGCGTAATATAGAACGATTCCTGTTGGCGGTATCTGTAGTGTACCATTCAATGAACCGAGCGTAAAAGGTACTCCATATATTGTGGACTGTATAACGGCCGTAGAGCTAGACGCCTTCTCGTCAACTTGTATGCCCCATATCCTCCACGCCTGGCCGCCAGGTGGGGCACCTAGCAAGGTGACAGTGCCAACACCACTATTAGCCTCAACTACTTGAATGTTCGGCTCTGCTGCGGTAATGGTGATTGAGAATGTTAAGGTAGTATTCGTTCCTGATGAATCTGCTACTTTAACGCTAAACGTAAATGTTCCTTGCTCGGTTGGGGTACCGCTTATCACGCCTTCAATAGATAGCGTTAGACCGGGCGGTAGCGAGCCGCCAGTCGTTGCCCACGTATACGGTGGTATGCCCCCACTCGCCGTGAACGTATATGTGTAGCCAAAGCCTACAGTGCCAACCGGAGGGCTCGTGCTGCTTATTGTGACAGTTTGCAAGTTGCTAGCTGTTACCACGCCCAAACTCTGAGGCACGCTGCTAACCCATACGTTAGCCTCCGGCGTAGGCGAGTTGGCATTGATTCTCGCCCACGCCGGCGCGCTAGCCCAGTTAGCAGACTGCTGTGGAGGGACGGTAAATACGTCGTCCTGTAGGAACTGGTCCGTGCCCGATACGTCTATGTACGCAGTCGTAGACAGGTTGAGAATAGACCCGCCAGCTTGAGGGATAGGTAGCTGTTGGGCCTGCGAGCCCTGGACCAGTAAGCTGCTCATGCTTTAGGCGTGGTAGGTGTGCTCACGTGGATGGCGCCAAGGACGAATGCGGCGGCTCCTAGCAGAGCCTCCCTGATGTTAGGAGAGAGGCTAAGAGCGGAGAAACCGTTAGTCGTAGCAACTAGGCCAGCGCCCCAGGCGAGCAGCTTCTCTACGTTCTTAATAGACCAGTTGTGCCTATTGGTAACGTCCTTGATGAGCGTAGAGATACCAGACGTGATAGCCGGGGTAAGGGTAGCAACCTCGCCAGGCGAGACTACCTTACCGTCGATAGTAATGGTGCCGTCAGGTGCGATAGAAACGTTAGACATGTGGATCTCCTAGCTTGATGATACCGTCGATGAGGTCGGTTGCTTGCGTGATACGGAACTTGAGCTCTTTGGCGTTAGTTGGCGTCATGGCTGCATCGGCCAACTCGACGGCCGCCTCAAGTACCTTAGTAAGTTCATTCTGCTTATCGAACAGCTCGTTAACATCGTTGAGACTAGCAACCTGAGCAGGCGTCAGTATCTCAGCATGGATATCGAGCGTTGCGTAGTAGTTCCAGTCGTGCATAACTTGCAGCAACAGCTCGCTAGTAGGCTGCGAGCCCCAGGGGCTAGCGCAGATACTAGCGCATGTCACAGCGGGTGGGGCGCTAACGAGTAGGTTATGGATGATCGGTTCATAGTAACCGTTAGTGAGGGTCTTAATGAAAGCATCCAACCCAACTTCGATAGATGGATAGTTCTTGACGCCTGCACTATTGAAGTTAGTAGCACCAGGCATGGGCTCTGTTGTATCCCAGGGGTTCCACTGAGCCTTGAACCTAGTGGATCGAAGGCTATTCTCACTTACTGCCCACGCAACGAGGCTGTGGACGTTGTTTTCTGAGGTAGGGTACTTGCCCCACTTAAGTGCTGCAAGGGATATCTGTTGGTAGGTTACAATGTCAGCCATACATCCTCCTATGCTTCTAGCGGAACGTCCGCTATCTTAGCCCTGATCTTATTACGGTTCGCCTCGTTCGTCGTACGCTCTGCGGCCCTCGCATTCCTCTGCTGAGTCTGGATGATACTAACTACCCCACCACTACTAGAACCACTAGCACCAGTGAGCGTCTTAACACCGAGATAGGCGATCATGCCGAAACCGACAGCAAACCCGCCCCTAACCACGATAGTTTCTACCAATGCTATCCACGGGCTAGCTGCATTCTTTGCCAGAGCAGAGATGTCGGAGAGAGGATTAAGGCTATAGCCATACGTCGTAGCTTGTGGGTTAAGTAAACCGTTCAACCCTTGAAGCACGGCGCCTATCCCCGTTAGCTTTCTAGTTGGAGGCGAGTTGGCTATCGCTCCTGGCGGGCTACCACTACCTACAGTCTGAGTAGGTGACAGACCAGTAGTGCCGTCAGGTGTCGTTGCAAACTGGCTTGCTACCTGAGTGCCGGTTGCAGCGTTAACGGCATTCTGGCCGGTAGCGTCATAGAGGCCGTTAGAGATAGACTGATCGCCTGCCCACGGTTCCCATCCCCTAGACTGAAACATAGACAAACCTTGCTTAGCATTCTGTGCAGGTGTCTCCATCTGCTTAGCCCAGTTGGGATCAAACTGTGAAGGGTTACCACTAGGATCGCTCGATGAGTTAATCTGGAATAGTCCAGTGTCATAGGAACTGTAGGCGCCCGTGTATGCGGTAAGGCCACTAGTGTCCGCAACAGTTTGACCGTTATTATCCCAGCCTATCTCGTTAGAGTTGCCCTGCGATTCTGCCAGTTGGACCCCTACCGCCTGAGCAACGTCTGGTAGAGGCCAACCGGCCTTTATGTCTATCTGTGCTAGTTGCTCAGGCGTGTAGTGGGTCGTCATGTTAGTAGCCGGTAGGCATGCCGTTACCAGCGAGATGCTGACCACTAGCAGCCTTCTGTTCGTTGGCAGCGTGTAGGGCAGCATTCTGTGGAACAGCAAGCCATGCCTGTTGAGCGGCAGTAAGCTTACTAGATGAGGTAGCGGCCGTAGAAGTGGCAGGCGGCGTGTAGGAAGGGGTAAACGACGGACTAGTATAATGATAGCCCGGAGACACCCCCGCATATGTCGATCCTCCACTTCCAGGACTACTAGTACCGATCACGGTAGGCGTAGTCTGTGCGACATAGTGAGATGGGATACTTACTGAGCTAGTAGGCTGTGCGACTATCTGTGTCGTATGAGACGCCTGTGGTGGGGTGTAGGTAGGCGTAGGCGTAGGCGTAGGCGTAGGCGTGGGCGTGGGCGTAGGCGTCTGCGTTTGCGTCTGCTGCTGCGTGTTCATACCGGCAATAGCCTTAGCCAAGTTGTTGAGCGAGTTAGATAGTACCGGGTCAGTACCCCCGCCACCTCCGCCGCCTGTCGTGCCGCTAGTCGTGCCTGGGTTGGTAGGCATGACTAGCGTTGTCGCAGGTGTGCTAGAGCTAGAGCCACTGCTCCTACCCTTAAGCAGGAAATAGGCACCAGCCGCTACCACCAGGCCGGCCCCACCACCATAGAGCAGCTTCTTATTCTGAGGTAGGTTCGACCACCAGCCGCCACCCCCGCCCCCACCACTAGAGGTAGAGTCAGAGCTGTTATCTACTGGCACACTATCAAGGTCGCTCTTAGCCATATTAGCTCAATACCTCGCCCTTCATAGAGAGTGTCGCTACGCCCGGTGGCGTATACTGCAATGGCCTCGTGAACTGAGACACCGTAGCTGCTGGATAAGTGGAGTAGTTAGCAGCCCCACCAGCAACAGGGTTAAGCACCCTGAGTCCATAGATTATCGGTACGAGGTTATTCCACTCGGGCCGATGCCCACGCACGCTAGAGGCTGGCATACCTGCGACACCACCTGCAAACTCCATACCACGAAAACCGTAGTCAGCAAGTGAGGACATCTGTCCATAGTTAGCGCCTACGTTGTGCGTGCTTCCTGCACGCAAGTCGTTAGGACGGAAACTATTGAACAGTCTCGTAGCAGCGTCAAGTAGGGGTGCCCACCAGGCGCCCGTTTGTGCCTTGTTAAGAGATGATCCACTTCCTAGTTCGGTAGCAGCGTAAGGACCACCGACCGCCGCCTCGTTAATCTGCGAGCCCGTAGTGAGAGCTTCGGGCTGAGAGTAAAGAGTAAGGGGAGGCGGTACGATTGGCCTAGCTGTAACGATACTAGCGTTACGAACTGGCGGCGCCATCTTACTTGAACAGGTTATTGAGAGTGTTGTTATATGCGTTCGTAGCCGATGGCACGACGGGATTACCCTTCTTGCCGAGCTGCACAATACCGGCAATAACGATAACACCCATGCCAAGGATAGCAGCGACGCCGAGAATGCTCGACCTATCACCCATGTGTCATTTCCCTTCTAGCATCAAGCGAGTTTGATAGAGTAGTGCGATTGTGAGGATACCGAAGATAAACGGTGCCGCTCTCGTGTTGCCTAGCATGGTGCCGACCGCTACACCACCGAAGATATACCAGCCTTGACTATTGAAACCTGTGGACTTAGGTAGGCTAACAGACGAGGTAGAAGTAGTTGACTGCGTCTGACCGCTACCTGCACTACTGTTAATCATGGCGTAGGCATAGCGTACTTGCCGGTGATCGCTCCAAAGAACAGAGAGAGCCCGCCCATACGCTTCTCGTAGACAAGGAATAGAGCCGCACCTACGAACATGATATAGTTCTGCATGTTAGCCCTTCGTTTTCAAGGTAATGGTGCCAAGGTTAGGAGCTATCTGACCGGTGTCCTGCTGTTGCACTATCGTCTTGAATCCTGGCGATAGGCCAGCAGTAATGTTAGACTGGCTTACGTTATTACTAGGCGTGCTGTTAACACCAGACGTCGTGTATAGGCCCGGGTTAACGTTGGTACCATCTTGCAGCTTGCTGTTCATGAACAGAGCTGCGGTCATAGCAGCCAGCGTGCCCGTGACGCTACCCACGACGCCAAGTACCCCTACCGCCACTAAGACGAGCCCGGCTACATACTGGTGCTGCGACTTAAATGACGATAGGGGGTTGGCCATTACTTGCTGAACTTATTCCAGCCGACGAACACGACAAGTGCGCCGACAACCATAAGTGACGCGCCGACAACCTTGTTAGTAGCATTCATCTATCCGACTCCTATCGGTTAGCGACTGCGTTAAGCGCACCGAGCAGCACGAGCGTGCCGACCAGTAGCCCAACGAAACCAATGGTAAGGGGTTGCATGTGCTGCGGGCTAACCTGTGCCACTTGTTACACCTCCTGGTAAGGGGCGGTGCCGCTAGCCGCCTCTGCCGCTGCAAGCTCTGCCTTAAGGGCAGCGATCTTAGCAGCGTTAGGGTCAACTGGCGTTGCCGCAGACTTGATAGCTGCGGTAGCCGACGCCTTCACGTTAGCAACAGCGGTATCGAGAGCAGCGAAAGCCGTGTCAATATCGCTAGCAGTGCCCTCCGTCGCCGTGTCGTTGACGGGAGCGACGTAGGGGTTCTCGGTAGTGATGACAGGCTTAGGAGTGCCGAAGGGAGTTTCAATAGCCATTAGTTATCTTCCTTAGAATGGGACTCGGACAAGACCGAACGAGTAGTTACGGACGTAGGGATTGGAGGGCGTGTCCGTGCTGGGCAGGCGGATTGCCGTAGTCATAGCGGGCGTAACTGGCACGCCGAAGGCAGCAGCGTAGCTAGCGTCTGGCGACATAAGAGCGTCAAGTGGAGTGACGCTAGGAATCTCTGGAAAGACGCCGTTCTCGAAGTCGCAAACGTAGTGGCCCACTGACGGATAACGACGATAAATCCTCTTGAACTTATCGAAGTATTCGTTAAAGGTATTGACCTGAGCGTCGTAAGCCCACCTAGCACTCTGCACGTCCTGGTCATCCCACAGGCCGTAGTAGTCAGCCTGTACGGGCACCTGTCCGTTAACGAGAATCTGATGGATACTCGTGTAGATCATAGCAGTACGGTGCGTAATGGGCTGGACTGTACCGGCGGGCAGGTTGTTAGTGCTAAACTGGACAAGCTGCAAGCCGTAGCCAACCGTGGGGTTAGGCGTACTAGTCATGCTCGGCGGGAGCAGGTCGATATAGGCCAGCTCGTAAGTGGCCTTAACCGTGGTAGCTCCGTTAAGCACGGCCGTGTTAGAACCCGACGAGCTGTTAACAAACAGGTTCTGCTCTGGGTGCGTACCGATAAGGGGCAGAATCTGAGTCAGGTTATCGGGCCTGTTCTCAGGGTCACCGAACGGGATAGCGCCCCACAGGAGCTGACGCTTACGCTGCAACTGCTGCCTAACCTTGAAGGTCCATGTGTAGTTAGTTGTCTCAACTACAGTAGTGGACGGGTTGGTAACAACAGTGCCAGGGTTAAGCGAACCTGTCCCACCGATATTATTAGGCGTCGGCCCCTGGTCGATAATAGATCCGAAGATGCCGGAGTTATTACCCAATCCGGGATAGTCAGGGTCATAGTTAATGTGGTGGACAATGTCGTCCAGGTACCAAGGCGTAAGCTCGGTAAGCGGCCAGGGAGGCGCTCCACCTAGCGTAAGCTGGTTAGCGAGTGTGCTGTAAGGTGCGAAGGGTGAGAGCTGGATGCTGGCAGCCGGGCTAGTCGCAGCAAGCGTAAGCGTGACTGGCAACGTCATGTTGTAGTCGAGCGCTGTGCAGAATGCTGGGATAATAGGAATCGTCTGCTGCCAGTTGACGTTAGCCGTCGAACCTCCGGCACTACCCGAAGCTACCGTACCCAGGATCGCAAGGTACTTAGACGGGGCGACACTAAGGAAGTTATTGATAGCACTAAGTGCGGCCTGTGCCGCAGACTGGTTAGAACCGCTACCCATCTGAGTCTGCATAGTAGCAGAAGTTGCCTTAGCGGCCTCAGCGATCTTAGCGATAGTAGGATCATGAAACTTATACACGCATTTCTCCTAGGCCGTGTGCAGGTAGGCTTGTGCGCCGATTGCCAGTTGAGACAACACTGGAATGCTGGTTCGGGCGAGCATATTGCTAGTCCAGGTAGCGCCGCCCCACCACAGGAGACTAAGGGCTCCCACGGTAAGAATGTTACCCAGGTTAATCTCAATATGCTTAGCCTGATAGCCAGCGTTAGGCGTGAGCGCCTCTGGCATATCCATATATTCTCCCTTATCTACGGTGTCATGCTAAGTGTTATGTGCGTTGACACTATCGGGATTGTACCACGGATGATGCCAGAGGCGCAATGGCCTCTGACCAGGGGAAACGTGCAGCTCGGTGGGTCAGTGGTGGGTCATGTGGTCGGCTAGCTTTGCCTTCGCCTTAGCGATGGCTTGTGTTCTAAGCATATCGTTACCTGTTTCGACTTCGCCGCAGTAGCATTCTGCTCTAGCCTGCCAGCCTATATCTCTAATATCAAGGTTAGCTAGGCCGTGTTCGGGGATGGGTAGGTCGCTCATTTCTTTACTCCATCATCTGGCGCTATCTGCTTAGATATGTTCACTGTTTCGTACCATGCTTTTTGATCGGGAAAGTAATCCCACTCGCCATGCCCGTCTACCCACGACCACCAGAAACCATGAGGGTCACCTACCTTGAGGGGCGACTGATAGGCAGGGTTAAGATTCTTCACATACTTAATGTCATTAACGTACGTGAGGCTGAGTAGACAGACGTGCGTGGCCTGACTGATAAGCTGTCTAGGAACGTACACCGGCTCCTGTGTAAGACCGATCAGCCCTACTTTACGCCCTCCCCCTCGCTGGAATATGTCCAGTAGGTCAGCTCCTGCGTTAACACGAGAGTAAACCACCTGCACGTACTCATCTATCACTACTATTACATGCGTCCGTTGGTAGGCCAGTCTAAATACTGCCTGAGCTTGATCGGCTACATTCGTCTCTATCCCACCAGCATCCTTGCTCTCTATCTTGAAGTAGAGGGCATTCTTAAGACCGCCACTCTCCGGCGCCCTGTCCTTCTTGCTAACAGCGTTACGAAAACCCCACTTGCGAAGCTGCCTGATATCGTCAGGATCGCCCTTGGTGTCGATCCACCATACTTCCCACGGAGGCGGGAGGGACCTTGCCCATGTACCTGCAAGGAGCATGGCTAGTGCCGTCTTACCAGATCGTGTCTTACCGACGAAAGCATAGCGCTCGTTGGGGCGAAGCTGAGATATGGGCATTTTACCGTTCGTCTAGCTCGTTGAACCTAAGCTGTGCAGGGTTAAGTGGGTCGGACTCCATAGCCGCCCGCACCTCATCGCTAACGTGTGACTCAGGGCCTAGCGCTGGTTCCGCTACCTCTGGTGTGGTGCCCGTGTCACTTGGGAAGTTCGCCCTATCCTTAGTTTGCACAGTAGGCTCAACAGCTTGCTGCGTGGGCAGACCCCTAAGAAACATCTCGTGCTTAGTGAGAAGGTCTGCCATCGGCATAAGCCCCTTGGCAATCTTACTCGCCATGAATAGCGCCAACAGGCCAGGTACGGCAGCGGCTACGCCGATGATAAATCCTGCCTTAGCCTTGTTCTCAACCTTTGGCACGTAGTTGTAAAGATAGTTAAGCTCACCGTCAACATGTGCCATCCATTCTATAACCTCGTCGTCAGTCATTTACAAGCCTCCGTTCGCTTTCCATATATCTGACTCTTGCGACTGATTCTCTTGCTGCTTCTTGGCCTCAGCGTCTCTCTGCCTTAGAGCCTCTTGCGCCTGATAAGCGTCGAGCAGTGGCTTGAGTTGGTTGTAGAACTTTTGCAAGCCTGAAAGGTATTGCGCAGTAAGTGCAATACTAAGAGCCCCGTAGAGAAACATGGGGAAAGATCCTGAGCTAGTCGTTCCAGATACTTTCTGTCCAACAGACGTTCGTTCCAGCTCGGCAATAAATCGAGCGTAAACACCTGCCTGCATAGGACTAATGCAGATATTACCAGCCACGTCGGTGAACTTGCTATCTTGCGCAACACGAGCAGGCTCCATTCCGGGCTTATAGAGGAAGTTGGAAGGCACGCCAATCGATATAGCCAGCGTCATGATATGGTCGTTAAGATCGTTAACGATCGACTCAGTAAGCTGCTCGATGCGAGCTTCCTTTATCTTGCGCTTTTCTTCCTCCGTAACCTCATCTTTGTTAGGCGAAGGTGGGGGTGTGCGTCGTGCTCCTGGCGCAATGATGTCTACCTGAGCAGGCGACACCTTGCTAGGCTGTCTGCCTCGGCTGCGTGGCTTAGCCACTTGAGGCGCATTCTTAGCCTCGGCCATCATGCGCTCAAGGATATTGACAGGCGCTAGTGCTTCGGGGGGTAGATCAGTCATTGTAGATAACCTCTGCTCCCACTTCATTCATAAGGTCCCGAGCCTCTGCCATTAGGTCCGCAACGTGCATGGCGTTGTCTCTAATGTATGTGTGTTCGTCAGTATCCGGCGGCAGGCCGATGCACCTTTCTAGAAGATTCATAAGAGAGGCTCCTAGTATGTTTTGCACGTCCGATAGGGAACGAGGGAGGATGGGAAGGGTAGACATGTCAAAAGAATATGGGTCGAAGTCTGCTTGTTCGTCACTCATTTATTCTATTCCCTTCCTCCATCTGCTTGATGAGATAATCAATGAGTCTCCGTAATCCGTTGAGGTCCCGGCCACTACTGGTCGCATACTGAGCAACGAGATTCAAGAGTGTAAGGCAGACTGCGGAGCATCGCTCAGCATCTTCTGATATATGTGCCATACTGGTAAATAAAGAATCACGTTCGCCCGTCCCTAGCTCAATCCACTTGGCAACAAGTAGGCCAGTGGTGTCAGTCCTAGCTCGCTGCTTGCTAGTGCCACTAAAGGATATCATTACCACCAGCTCTTGAGAATGCCCTGCTTCTTAGCAGGAGTCTGTGCAGTCTGCGGACTAACGTTAGGCTGCTGTGCTGGTATATCGTCAGGAGGCAGTACCAGCGTAGACTTAGAGGACTTAACCTCGTCCCGCTTCGACTCAGCTTCCTTAAGCTGTTTGATATACTCAGTCGCTTCCGCCAACTCAAGCTTGAGCTTCTCACGTTCGGCAGTATCCTCGGCGTGAAGCGCAGACATGTCGTCCTTAAGGCTCCGCACGTGCGCTTCCCATTCTCGCTTATGTGCTTCCAGCTCTGCCTTGCTAATGCCAGATGGTACGTGTTCGGGGGGTGTGTTGTCGTCAGCCATGATAACTCCTATGCGTAACTGTCTAGGTATTCGGATTCCAACATATCTATGCTTACGCCCTCTGATGTTAGCTTACTGGTGCTATAGTCTGGCGCCCACAACAGAGGGTAAGGTTTGCTCATCATGTCCAGATTGAGATTAGGTGCGACCTTAGTGTGGCATAAGTCCTCCCAGTACCATTCCTCGTCACTAGCAATGCGCTTACCGCCAGGCTGCAACCCTAGAATCCTGGGGCTTGTCTGCCACGTTCGCCACAACTGTTGAAACCTTGTCGAGGCTAGTGCCGAGCCCATGCCAACGAACCTTGTTAGCTTTGCTTCATAGTCAACACCTAGCAGCCAACTGCCTACTACATGCTCCCGAATGAGAGAGCCTTTATCAAATCCTCTGTATTTATCGCCCCAGCTATCTCCATGCTTCAACCAGTAGACACCTGCCTGCACAATCGTAATGCCCTCGAACGAGTCATGCGTCCACTCGCCTAGTTCGCTGCTAACTGGCAGGTCCAGAGGCTCGGTCGATATGACAGCGTCCGTAGCAAAGGCGATAATGGCGTGCGGCTTCTGCATGGCTGCCTGAAATAGCTTGCGACGTGTAGCCGCTGTTACCTGGCCAGCCCATAGAAGCTGATGGTAGGACGGTATGCGCCCGTTCCTGTAGCCCGCCTGTTGTGCCAGCTTCCCATAGAGGCTATTGATGCCTAGCTTGAGAGCCTCGTTCGCCATATTTCCAGCGGCTTTGAACTCTCTACGGATATCATAGACTTCCTTAACGAAAGCAAAGGGCTTCTCGTCTGTAGCGAGAGTGACATTAATGGCGTCGATAACCTCGAAAGAATCAGGTGCCACGTCGATCATATTACGCAGCTCCGATCCCCAGTAGACTCCCTCGCCCACCTGTGGGTAAAGGATAGTGCCGTCAGGTTCCCTAAACCATAGAGGGTAGAACGGCATATCATCCTCTATCGCCCAGGTGATATGAACTAGGGAGTTATCTGAACCATCCCACTCAGGCGAAATATCCCATGTTGCCCCCTTGTAGCTAGGTAACTCAAGCATTGTGCTAGGGTATGCGGAGTTGATATCATAACGATAGATGGGCCTAATGGCATTGCCTATCATCGGCGGCTCGATTCTACCACCACTGTAGGCATAGCGAGCTCCCATGATAACGAAGTCTGGCGGCTCGCCCTTGTGCTGTCTTACTCCGTTCTTAGACAGAAGGGCCGAGGCGATGGAACCGGCGCCATCGTACCTCTTGAGCTTAAGCTCAGCCACGTCCATCGAACTAAGCAGATGGTTCATAAGCTGGACTAGGAGTAGGCACTCCTTCTGATTATAGGCTACAATATCCTCAATCTGATCGACGCTAAAGTAAGAACGCTTTAGCTTCATGTCTTCAATCTCATCGAGGATCGGTAGCTCGCCTAGCCACTTCCTACAGGCATTGACAAAGCTTGTTTGGAAGTAGCCGATAACGTCCCATAGTGTGAACGTTATCTGTGCGTACCCACCATTACTCTTTGGCATAACCTTAGTGACTGTGAACTTCTTGCGTGGGGAGTACCATATTTTATACTGCTTCCAGAAACAGTAGCCCTCCTTGTGGAGATGAAGTATAGACTCTTCGGGCAAGTCTTTGAGAAACATATTGACGTCATAGCTACCGCCATAAATAACATTGATAGCACGAGGGTCGCCGTACTTGAGAAAGAAGTCGAGCACTTCCTTAGTGCCCAGTTCCTCGTGGTTGATAATCCTCGTGCCTTCACTGTTAGCGAGTAGGTTGTAGACATGCCTACCATCCTCTAGGTTGGCGCCTTCCCCATCCCACGCTACAATCTTGCGCCTCTCCCACTTAGTGAGAGGGCGCTTAGCCTTGTATTTATTCGGCCGTACGTAGCCCGGCTTATGTCGATCAGGACCACCGCGCCTCTTTTCGATGATGGGCTTACCGTCTAGCACTCGTTGGAATCGGTACTCCTTGCTCTGCATTGCATCCCTTCCTACGGTCCTACCGGCCTGTGCAGCGGCACGGCCTGTCCTCTTAGCGACGGGATAACATAGGTATCTATGTACGATCTACCGCCAACCCTCTTAGGCGAGTCGCCCACTCCGAATGGCTCGTCCGGCCTACGTCTGCCTAGCTCTACCAATAACCTAGCATACTCACTGTTTGGGCCTGTGTGTACTTCCTTGCCACCAGGATCGTCTAGAGGCCACGTCCTAGCTATGAACGCCTCCGTCTTTAGCCTCTCGACTAAGTCGTTAAACTCTGCCTGCTTCTCTTTGTCAACTAGGACGGTGACGGTTGTGCCAAATAGATTGCGCTTCTTTCTCGGTAACACGTCACCTTGTGCGGCCTGCTTAACTAGCCATGTATCGAGTAGATTAGAGGTATTAATCCTGTCGATCACTACCTGCTTCGCAGATATTTTCTTAATCTGTTGCCGTCTTATCTCGTCAAGGCGTGGTCGATAGACCCTGACCACGTAGTGCTCTGTTACAGTGTAGGACTTATCACGTGGGTTATAGTAAAGCTGCCTATTCCCCGGCACTTGTCGATAGAATACCGGGGTCGGCTGCTCAAGGTCCCTCTGTAGCCTATCGGCACGAGATAGGTAATCTTGAGCAGCCGAACGTTCCCCGGCCATCTACTATGCCACGTAGTATGTAGTGGCTGGAATCTCGTTACCCTTGTCGTCCACGTAGATATAGTCGCTAGCCCTAAGCCCACGTGGGCAGGAGATACCTGTCTTGCGCTTAGCTGTCATAATCATGGACATAACCTGCTCATGGATGCCGGTCGAGCCATCGTTAATGACGTACTTGTTGTCGTCATGGCCTGGCAGCGGCTGCTGAGTAAGCAGGCAGATAGCAACAGCCGGGCCGAACTTGCCCTTATAGGCTCGCACGTCTGCGATGAGAAAGGGGACACCAACGAGAAGTGACTTATCGCTAAGCACTTCCCACGCAGAGCCCTTGAACTCAATAATGCCTTCGCCATGTTCCTCGACCCATGCGGTAAGGTCATCCCACGAGTCAGGGACATAGTTACCGATGCCGTCGAGCATCTTATTTACATAGTCAACCTCGTCAGGTACAACAACCTCAGTCGTAGCTCCGTCGTCAACAGCCTTCTTAACCACTTGTTATCCTCCATTGGTTGATGCGCTTATAGATGCTAGGGCCTGCCTACCCCACCCTAACTCACTAGCCCCTATTCGCTTGTGGCTAGCTGCCAGCCTTGCACTATGTACCCGCTATGATCCTGAGGAGAGCTCTTTCCCTATTAGCTCGTCTGCGAGCTTCGATGCAAGCCTCGCCCCTACAGCCATGCCAGTCGCTATTTGACCTAAGACCACAGGTAATGCGGTCGTTAACTGTTGCGAGACAGATAGGACCGTTCTCGTCTGAGATGGATAATGCATAATCCCTATTGCGAGTAGTCGTTGCACGTTTGTATTCACGATTAGCTCTCTCGCACTCATCGCAGGTACAGTGATAGTGAGTGTAGAAACTACGCTCTCCGTGGCCGGGAGCTTGTCTCAGGTTATCAGTCACTGAAGTTTGATTATAGCATGTTCTTGGCACGATGTCAAGAGGTTGGGATAGTGTGGCGTAAGGCTACTTGATAGTCTGGCGGTAGATGATCGTTGCTCATGCAGTAGTATCGTACCCATAGATTGTGTCTAACCATCGTGTCGTACACTACTGGACATCTATCTTTACCAAACCATGCGTGTGTCCAAGACCTAACTGGCACTAATAGATAGTTAAACCTATGGTCTTCTATCTCGTACGGCAGATTGGGAGTGTGGCTATTGTCACCAAACGGATAATACCTATCCCCTTCCTCGACCCCTCCGTTGTATGGGGTATATAGTGGCATCCTTCCCTCCGATACGTCTGTCGTTATCCTTCTTTGCATAGCGCCATAGTCCAACCATGACTAGAGCGGCTAGCACGTAGTAAGGGTGGAACTGTAGTTCAATCCAGGTAAAAGCGGCAATGATCAGCACGACTGTGATAAGACCATTGATAGAGAATCTTATCATCATCGTGGTCCAAAGGCGAATAGAAATATAATGAACGCTACATAGATGGCAGCTATGATTACTAGTGTCGTTGCAAACACTTTAAGAAGATGTCTACTCACTAGAATGGCTCCTCGTCATCTGTAGTTCCCCAGGGATCATGGGTTTCCCTGGGATCATGGGTAAGGACGCCAAACTGTAGTTGTTTGCTAGCTTCTTTAATGTGCCTATTAAAGATGAGCTTAATGCTAGCATAGCTAACGTAGGTAGTATCCCTCCACTTGCACGTACACCTTACTTGATAGCTTACGGGCTCCTTAGGATGGAGCATACACTTACGTTTAGTCGTCGCCATGATGTGCCCCTCAAGGTACAATAACTGAGGGTCTATGCGGTACCTATCTGGCGCCCGACGAGTGTACTTATACTTATGGTCGGGGAGCACCTTATCCATCATGTGACCTCCAATAACGTATACACCTTGAGCGCACAGTCGTCACACAAGTCATACGCTTGCCTATCAATCGTCAGTCTGTGCGGTAGCTTGATCCACTCGATAGGCTTTCCGCACCTAGAACATCTACCGTCCATGCTTTCCCCAATCATAAAGCGGGCGGCTAGCCCGTAAGCTAGCCGCCCGCTACCAAACTACTAGGCGGTTGCGACCCGGAAAGTAAAGCCGCCATAAGTAGCCTCGGACTTGCCCTGCTCGGTAACCTGCTTGATAGCAGCAAGCATCTCCTTACCAACCTCGCTAGGCAGAGCGTTACCCGTCGCAGACTTGACGAACAGCGAGACTCGTGTCTTAAGGTTGTTGGCCGAGCTAGCGACGTTACCACGCTGCTTACTAAAGACGTTGCCGTCTGCGTCAACAATCTCTACGTATTCGGGTCGGCCCTCGATAGCTTCCTGTGGGTTGCGCTCGCCACGCTCGCCCGTCGTCGCCTTAAAGGACAGTTTAGACTTGATGTCTACAACCTGCTGCTCCTGCTTATCCGTGACGTAGCCGAGGGTACGGAAAGCGGCCAGTGCGTTAAGCTTTGCGGTTACTGTCTCCCTATCCCACGTAACCTCTGCCTCTGGAGCGATGCTAGCCGCCCATAGTGACAACGTGGTGCTCACGCTAATGATGTCTCGGTCCTCAACGCCCCTAGCTTCGAGGATCGGTGCCATGTCGGCGAGCCGCTTGACGACGGCAGTAAGAGAACGTGCGGCGCCCCGTTCGTCTGGGGAGAGTTGTGATCCGGCTGCGTACTGGTCCGCAATAACAGTCAACTCATCAATGAAACCTTGACTAATCTTCTGCTCGTTAGTAAGTGCCATTGTCATGCATCCTTTCCGATGGGTGGTTACTAGTCGTTACTGTAGCAGGTGGGTTAGAACGTGGCAACTAGACGTTCGAGGCAGTCGCCGCAGACCTCGTCGCCGTCTAGGTAGCAACTCCATACTGGGTTGATGGCATTGCCCTCACTATCTACGCCGTAACAGCTAC
>Ga0078972_1009957_pt1 | contig 18235 bp, 16 predicted proteins | sample YelNatPaOPGAMG01_FD_67568 | JGI IMG/M metagenome (GOLD analysis project Ga0078972, IMG submission 67568) | Hot spring thermophilic microbial communities from Obsidian Pool, Yellowstone National Park, USA - OP-RAMG-01 (SPADES assembly) (version 2) | ecosystem: Environmental > Aquatic > Thermal... | reverse complement strand
TGGTCACTGTGCCGATAAAAAATACGCAAGCAGTGACCGTTTTAGTATTGGTCGGTGCGGGTTCTAAATATGAAACCAAAGAAAAAAATGGCATTTCCCACTTTTTAGAACATATGTTTTTTAAGGGGACGAAGAAGAGGCAAAATACCGCGAAATTAATTGAACCGTTAGATAAAATAGGCGGAGAATATAATGCTTTTACCGGTCAAGAAGCCACGGGTTATTGGGCAAAGGTTAGTTTTCAGCATTTAGATGTAGCACTGGATTGGGTTTCGGATATTTTTTTAAATTCAAAATTTGATGTTGAAGAAATCGAAAGAGAAAAAAACGTGGTAATTGAAGAAATAAATATGTATTTAGACGAACCCAGAAGATATGTTAATGATTTATGGGATAAATTGCTTTACGGGGATCAACCGGCAGGATGGTTGGTGATTGGAGAAAAAAGGACCGTTTCTCAAATACAGAGGGAAGATATTTTCAATTATCTTAGCGATCATTATTCTGCGAAAAACACGGTTATTTGTTTGGCGGGAAACATCGGCAACATAGAAAAATTAAAGAAAAGAATCGGTCAGCTGTTTGCGACAGTAAATATTAAAAATCCAAAGCCAAGACAGAGGGTGGTGTTTAATCAGAGAAAGCCGGAAGTTTTAATTCACTACAAAAAAACGGACCAAACCCATTTGTGTTTGGGCGTGAGGGGGTATAATCTTTTTCATCCCGATCGATATGTTTTAAGGGTAATTAATGCTCTTTTGGGCGGGGGAATGAGTTCAAGGATGTGGATTGCAATCCGCGAAAGAAAGGGTTTGGCCTATTATGTTTCGGTTTATAGCCACGAGGATTTGGATGCGGGTTTTTTGGTTACTCAGGCCGGAGTTAACAATCAGAAACTCGAAGAATCAATTAAAGAGATTTTACATCAGTTTGTTTTAATTCGGGATAAAAAAATTTCTTCAAAAGAATTGAAAAAAGTTAAGGATTTTATTATGGGGAGCGCAGTTTTAAACATGGAATCATCAGATGCCCAGGCTTCATTTTACGCACATCAAGAATTAATGGAAAATAGAATTTTGACCCTAGACCAGATATTTGCTAAAATAAAAGCAGTTGATAAAGAAGACATTCTGCGGGTGGCAAAAAACATTTTTCAACCGGAAAAACTTAACTTGGCCCTTATCGGACCATTCCGGGAAAAAGAAAAAAATAAAATTGCTAAATTATTAAAAATTTAAATGCCTGAGAAAAAAACACAAACCATAAATATTTCCACAAGCACAATTTTGCGAGTGTTTCTTTTGATTCTTTTTCTGATTTTCTTGTATTTGATTCGGGACATTATTGTAATTTTTATTTTTGCCCTAATTATTGCTTCGGCAATGACCCCGATCGTCAATACATTGGAGAAAATAAAAATCCCGCGCGTTATCGGGACATTGTTGGTTTTTATTCTGTTTTTGGGGATTATTGTTTTTTTGCTCTATTTGGTCATTCCTTCTATTGCTCGCGATGTGGAAAAATTATCTCTTCACCTTCCGGACTATATAGAGAAGTTAACGTTGAAATTTCAAGGATTTACCGACCGTTTTTCTAAATATAATCGTTTGTTTGATCAATTGGCGGTCTTTCTTACCAGCGTTCGCGATTTTTTAAAGAATTCTTCCTCTAATCTGTTTGCTACGGCCTTAAACGTTTTTGGGGGGATTTTTTCCTTTGCCCTGATTTTGGTGGTTTCTTTTTATATTTCCGTGCAAAAGAAAGGAATTCAGCGGGTTTTAACGGCAATTATCCCATTGCAATATCGCGATTATATTTTAGATTTATGGGAAAGAGCGCAAAAAAAACTGGGCAGATGGTTACAGGGTCAGTTATTTTTGGGATTAATTGTTGGCAGCATGGTTTATATTGGGCTCTATTTTTTGGATGTCAAATATGCTCTGGTTTTAGCGCTTTTGGCCGGCATTTTAGAAATTTTTCCCTATATTGGTCCGGTTTTGGCAGCGGTTCCGGCAATAATTATTGGATTTCTCCAGGCGCCGATTTTAGGTGTTTGGGTTATTATTCTTTATGTGGCCGTACAGCAGATTGAGAATTATTTGATTGTGCCGTTGGTAATCGGCAAGGTGGTAGAGTTAAATCCCGTTGCCGTGATTTTGGCTTTACTTATTGGCGGAAAATTGGGAGGAATTCCGGGAATGATTTTATCCGTTCCCCTGGCTGCTGTTTTTGCCGAATTTTTAAGAGACCTTATTAAACGGAGAGCAGAAAAATAGACAAAAGAATTATAAAAATCCCGGTGGCCAGGTTCAAGAAGGTAATTTGATAGCCTTCTTTTTTACAATGTAAAAAGTTTGAATGAAATGCCAGAATCTTTTCCGCCGTTTTTGTTGGGAAAAATAAATGAACCAGAAAAAGAAAAAAATCGGGCAGGGTCGCACTTACCACCCCCAGCATGATAAAGATTAGTTTATCCGTTTGAAAAACCATTCGGTTGCGATAAAGCAGAAAAACAACAAGCATAACGCCAATTAATCCATCAATGCCGGCCTTAATTAAATCAATGACCAGATTTTTAAAATTTTTATCCCTGCGGAATCCGCTGATTCCTTTATTGTGATAATCCCAGTGTGGCAGTTTGTCTAAAATCAGGTGAGACAATAAGCCCAAACCAATGATTAGCAGCGGGTGACGGATCCTTGCTCCGATTGCGGCGCCGATTAAAATGTGGGGCGTTAAAACCATAATTAAAAAATAGTAGAACTATAAAAATTTTTGTATACTATAACTATATACTCATTATATGGCAAAACTATATATTGTTGCTACTCCCATTGGTAATTTAGAGGATATAACTCTGCGCGCTTTAAATGTTTTAAAAGAGGCAGATTTAATTTTATGCGAAGACACAAGAGTAACGAAAAAGCTGCTCGAGCATTATCAAATTAATAAGCCGGTTGAAAGCTACCATCAACAGAGCAAATTGAGCAAAGTAAAATATATTCTTGATTTATTAAAACAGGGGAAAAACCTGGTTTTGGTTTCTGATTCTGGAACCCCGGGAATTTCTGATCCGGGAAACAAACTGATAGCCCAGGCAAAAGAGTTGGCACAAATTATTCCGGTCCCCGGACCAAATGCGGCAATTTCTGCAGCGAGCGTTTGCGGATTTTCTATGTCTAAATTTATTTTTCTGGGCTTTCCTCCTCACAAGAATAAAAGAAACAAATTTTTAAATGAGATTGCGCAATCAAAATACCCCGTGATATTATATGAATCACCTTATCGGATTATCAAAACCTTGAAGGACTTAAGCAAACTTGGCGATTTTGAGATTTTTATTGCCAGAGAATTAACCAAGAAATTTGAGACCCTCTATCGGGGAAAAATCAATGAAGTCATTAATCAAATAGAGCCAAGGGGTGAGTTTGTTGTCATTATTAAAAAATTGCCCTCCGGCGCTAAATCAATATGAAAAAGAAAATTTTAATTACCACCCCCATATATTACGTAAACGACAAACCTCATTGGGGCCATGCCTATACCACGGTTGCCGCGGACATCTTAACGCGTTTCTTCCGATTAAAAGGAAAGGAAGTATTTTTTTTAACCGGCACGGACGAACACGGTGCCAAAATTGCCGAATCTGCCCAGAAAGCGGGAAAAGACCCGAAAAAATTGTGCGATGAAAACAGCGAAGAATATAAGATAACCTGGAAAAATCTTAATATAAAATATGATTATTTTATCCGCACCACGGATAGCATTCACGAACAAAGGGTAAAACAATTTTTAGAAGAATTGAAGAAAAAAAATGCGGTTTACGAAAAGGAATACGCCGGTCTTTATTGCGTGGCTTGCGAAAAATTTTTAACGGAAAAAGACCTGGTTGACAATAAATGTCCCGATCACAAAATAGAACCGGAAAGAGTTTCTGAGAAAAACTGGTTTTTTAAATTAACCGGCTATCTTTCGAAGGTTGAGGGTTTGATTAAAACAAAAAAACTGGAAATCGAACCGGCGTTTGCAAGAAATGAGGTCTTGGGACTTCTGAGGCAGGGACTGGAAGATTTCTCCATTTCGCGACAAAAGGAAAGAGTAAGGTGGGGGATTGATTTGCCTTTTGGAAAAGACCAGACCGTTTATGTTTGGGTAGACGCTTTGTTAAATTACTATACCGGCAACGGCACAAAGGAATTTTTAAGGTATTGGCAGGAAGGTTATGTAATTCATCTTTTGGGCAAAGATATTTTGAAATTTCATGCTATTTTTTGGCCGGCAATGCTTTTGGCTGCGGGAAAAAATTTGCCGCAAAAAGAGTTTGTTCACGGCTTTTTTACCGTTGATGGCCAAAAAATGTCAAAGACCATCGGCAACGTTATTGATCCCAATGAAATTGTGAATCGGTTTGGAAGCGACACCGCGCGCTATTTGCTATTTTCTCAATTTCCATTTGGTCAGGACGGCGACGTTAAAAAAGAGAATTTTATTGAGAAGTATAACTCCGATTTGGCGAACGGATTGGGGAATTTGGTGGCAAGGGTATTAAATCTTGCAATAAAAGCAAAGATTAAATATCAAAAGTCAAAAACCGAAGAAGAAATTTTAAAAACAAGCAAAAAGATAAAAGAGATTTATGAAAAAGACATGCAGGAGTTTAAGCTATTCGAGGCACTGGAAGAAATTTGGAAATTTATTGGTTTTTGCGACAAATATATTGAAAAGAATAAGCCCTGGCAAATAACCGATAAGAAAAAACTGGAACGGGTTTTATCCGACTTGCTTTATTGCATTTCAGAAATCGCGGATTTTATTACGCCGTTTTTGCCGCAAACCGGAGAAAAAATAAAAGAACAAATTAAGACCGGCAAGTTGGAGATTTTGTTTCCGAGAATTGATAAATAATTTTAAGTTTTGCATTATCATTTTGCATTTTGATTTTTTAATTTTAAATTTATGTTAATTGATACCCATTGTCATTTGAATTTTGGGGATTTTGATAGCGACCGAGAAGAAATTATCGGTCGCTGTTTAAGTTTTTTAAATCCGCCGGGACCAATTTGGTTGATTAATGTCGGGGTTAATTATCAATCGTCGCAAAAAGCAATAAGTATTGCCCATAATTATAAAGAAGGGGTTTACGCTACGGTTGCCCTACACCCCCACGATGTTACGGGATGGGAAAAAAGAGGAAAAGAAAAATTTAACTACGGCAAATTTTTAAAATTAGCGAAGGATAAAAAGGTCGTGGCAATCGGCGAAACCGGATTAGATTACGCGTTTTGTGAAGATGATGAAATAGCGCAAAATTTACAACAAGAAGTTTTTATTCAGCATGTGAAATTGGCGCAGAAAGTAAACAAGCCACTGGCAATACATTCCCGCCGCACCTTTCCCAAAATTTTAGAAATAATCAAAAAACTTAGAACTCCGAAATTTAAACCAAGGGGCGTTCTGCATTGTTATATGGGTCGTTGGTCTTATGCCGAAGAATTTTTAGGGTTGGGATTTTATATTAGTTTTACCGGTCTTATTACCTATGCGCGCGATTACGATAAGGTAATCAAAAATACGCCGCTGAATAGAATTTTAATTGAAACCGATGCTCCGTATTTGACGCCGGAACCGATTAGAAAGCAGGATAAAATTATTAGAAACGAACCGCAAAACGTGGAATACGTTGCAAGAAAAATTGCCGAGATAAGAGGTATAAGTTTTGAAGAGGTGGCAAAACAAACTACCCAGAATGCCAGAGATTTGTTTATGATATAATAGGAATGTGGAATATAATTTTTAAAAAGCAGTCAGCCGTGGGCGGATTTCGGGCTGCGCTTTAATGGGACCATGAAAGAATACAACCCCAAATTAATAGAAGGGAAGTGGCAGAAAAAATGGGAGAGGCTCGGCTTAAACAAAGCCAAGGATTTTGATAAAAGGAAAAAGCAGTATATTTTAGTTGAGTTTCCCTATCCTTCGGGCGAGGGTCTTCATGTCGGACACGTTAGAAGCTATACGGCCCTCGATGCGCTTTGTCGTAAAAAAAGAATGGCAGGATATAATGTTTTGTATCCGATCGGCTATGACGCCTTTGGTCTACCTACGGAAAATTACGCGATAAAAACCGGAATTCATCCCATAAAGGTTACCCAAAAAAATACTGCAATTTTTCGCAAACAATTAAAGAGTTTGGGCCTATCTTTTGATTGGTCGCGGGAAATTAATACCACCGATCCGAAATATTATAAATGGACCCAATGGATATTTTTAAAAATGTTTGAAAAGGGACTGGCTTATCAGGCAAAAATACCGATTAATTGGTGTCCGAGTTGTAAAATTGGATTGGCAAATGAAGAGGTAATAGGCGGAAAGTGCGAACGTTGCGGAGCTCAAACCGAAAAACGCGAAAAGAAGCAATGGCTTTTAAAAATCACCGCCTATGCCGACAGATTAATTGAAGACTTAAAAAAGGTTGATTATCCGGAAAAAATTAAGAACCAGCAAATAAATTGGATAGGAAGGAGCGAAGGAACGGAAGTAAAATTTCAAATTTTAAATTGTAAATTTCAAATTTCGGTATTTACCACTAGAATTGACACTATATTTGGCGTGACCGCGCTTGTATTGGCGCCGGAACATGAACTAATATCAAAAATTAAAAATCAAATATTAAACATAGAAGAAGTTGAGGAATATAAAAAAAACACACAGAAGAAACCAGAAATTGAAAGAATGGATTTTGAAAAGGAAAAAAGCGGAGTCCCGCTGCAAGGCGTATACGCAATCAATCCCTTGAACGATGAAAAAATTCCGGTTTGGATTGGCGATTACGTGATTGCTTCTTACGGTGGGGGGGCGGTGATGGTGGTTCCCGCACATGACCAGCGCGACTATGAATTTGCCAAACGTTATCATCTTGCCATTCGCGAGGTTGTCGTTCCCGAATCCGATGCCAAAAATATAGACAATCAAAGAGAATTAAAGGAGGCATATACGGATTACGGAATTTTGATTAACTCCGGTCGGTTTAACGGCTTAAGGTCTGAGGATGCGATTAAAAAAATTACGGATTGGCTGATTGAAAATAAATTAGGCAAAAAGACGGTTAATTACCATCTGCGCGATTGGGTTTTTTCGCGCCAACATTATTGGGGCGAGCCCATTCCGATAATTCATTGCGAAAAATGCGGCGTAGTCCCGATTTCGGAAAAAGATTTACCCGTCAAGCTGCCGTACGTGAAAAACTATAAACCCACCAGTACCGGAGAGTCGCCGCTCGCAGAAATTAAAGAATGGGTAAATGTGAAGTGTCCCAAATGCGGCGGGCCGGCAAAAAGAGAAACCGATACAATGCCCAACTGGGCCGGTTCAAATTGGTATTACCTCGCATATCTGATGCGCGGAATTTCCAATTTCCAATTTCCAATTTCCAAATACGAGAAAGTATTTAAATATTGGATGCCCGTAGATCTATATAATGGCGGAATGGAGCATACAACCCTACATTTGCTTTACTCCAGATTTGTTTATAAATTTTTATACGATATTGGAGCCGTTCCCCATGATGAACCGTATAAAAGCAGGCGTTCGCACGGAATGGTATTGGCAGCAGACGGAAGAAAAATGTCTAAATCTTTTGGTAACGTGATTAATCCCGATGAAATTGTGAAAAAATACGGAGCAGATACCATTCGTCTTTACGAAATGTTTATGGGACCATACGAAGAAGCAATTAATTGGAGCGCGGAAAGTCTTGAAGGTTGTTATCGCTTTTTAAAGCGCGTATGGAATATTTATCAAGACAAGAAAAAGATAGGCAAATCTACTTCTAGAGATTTAGCGCAAAAAATCAATTACACCATCAAAAAGGTGAGCGATGATTTGGAAAACATGCGTTTTAATACCGCAGTTTCAACGATGATGGAATTTCTCAACAGCTGGCAGGAGGAGGATAAATTGATTAGCAAAAAAGATGCCGAAAGCTTTTTAAAAATTCTCGCTCCATTTTGTCCGCACATCGCAGAGGAAATATACCAAAAAGTCAAAAACAAAAAGTCAAAAGTCAAAAGTATTTTTGAAGAATCTTGGCCAAGGTATGATGAGCAATTGATAAAAAAAGAAACCATCGAGATGGTTATTCAGATTAACGGAAAAGTAAGGGATAAAATCGAAGTCAGCGCAGAAATTTCTAAAGAAGAAGCAGAAAAATTGGCATTAAATAGCGAAAAAATAAAAAAATGGCTTAATAACCAAAAGCCAAAATTAATCGTTTTTGTCAAGGGAAAGCTAATCAATATTGTAATTTAAAATTTTTCACCGAAAATAAAATCGGGAGAGCTTGTCTCTTCCGATTAATTTTGGCCGTAAAGGGGCGAAAATTTAGTTAATTTTTTATCTCTTTCTTGAATCTCTGGCGTTCTGCAGAGCTTCTTCTTTGGTCCCACCGTATCCTTCTTGCTTATAACCTTTTTCATCAACGATTTCACATTTGTATCGCGGAGAGGGTTGAATAAATCCTGCAGTAACAATATTGACAAGCGCTTCTGGAAATGATACGTACTGTTCTTCGAATGTTATTGTTTCTTTAGCCATTTTGGCCTCCCCCTTGGGAAAATCCCAAGGCCTTTAAAGAACGTTTGGAGATAAAATTTTATCTCCATTTTCTTTATATTCTAAAAAAAATTATTTGTCAAGAGGCAAAGCTTTTGCCCGAGGGGAGAGTCGAACTCCCATGGACTTGCGTCCATACGATTTTGAGTCGTACGCGTCTGCCAATTCCGCCACCCGGGCATCATTAATTAAATTAACACAATTTTAGCCTTTTGTATAGTTACAATTTTTATTGCTGCATTTGATTTTCCCTCTTACCTCTACCAGCAATGAATTACACTTGGGACATTTTTCTCCGGTGGGTTTGTCCCATAGGGCAAATTTACATTTCGGCCATTGATTACAGGCAAAAAATATTTTTCCTCTTTTTGTTCTTCTTTCTACGATTTCTCCCTTTTGGCACTCCGGACATTTTACGGACAAAGATTGCTCCAGAGCGGTGATTGATTTGGTGTTCTTGCATTGCGGATAATTTGAGCAAGCCAGAAATTTTCCAAATCTTCCGGTTTTAATCACCATCGGTGAACCGCACTTTTCACAAATTTCATTTGATTTTTCTTCAATAATTTCCTTTTTGATTAATGTTTGGTATTTTTCTGCAAGGGTTTGTTCAAACGGATAATAAAATTTTTCTACGACCGGTATCCATTTTTTCTTGCCCCGGGCAATATTATCAAGATCATTTTCCATTTCTGCGGTAAAGTTGATGTCCACAACATTGGGAAAGTGTTCTACCAATAATTTATTTACCAAAATGCCAATATCGGTGGGATGAAGGTACTTACGCTGCTTAATAACATAGCCCCTTTTTTGGATTGTCTCTAAAATCGGCGCATATGTTGATGGCCTGCCAATACCGTTTTCTTCCAATGCTTTTACCAGCGTGGCTTCCGTATAGGGCGGAGGGGGTTGGGTAAAGTGTTGTAACGGCTCTATTTTAATAAGCTCTACAGATTGTTTTTGTTTTAATGACGGCAGAATGGCATCTTCTCTTTTGGTTGGCCAGACCTCTAAAAATCCGGGAAACCTTAAAATGTTGCCGTTGGCGCGAAAAAAATAAACATTTCCCGAGGAACTTTTGTTGCTTTTGATGTCTACGGTGGTAGTATCAAAAACGGCAGGTTGCATTTGGCAGGAAATTGTTCTTTGCCAAATAAGGTTATAAAGGGCCCATTGATTTTTATTAAGATATTTTCTTAGCTCCTCGGGTCTTTTGTTGGGGAGAGTCGGCCTAATTGCTTCATGGGCTTCCTGCGCTCCTTTGGCTTTGGTTTTATAAATGATTGGTTTTGGAGGTAGATAATTTTTGCCGAAATCATTAAGGATTAATTTGCGGATTTCGTTTATTGCCTGAGATGAGAGATTGAGAGAATCCGTGCGCATATAAGTAATTAAACCGACCGAACCCGCATCAATGGGCACTCCTTCGTAAAGTTGTTGGGCAATAAACATTGTTTGTTTGGCGGAAAACCCCAAAATTCTTGACGCATCTTGTTGCAATGTACTGGTAGTAAATGGGGGAAGGGGGTATCTTTTTGTCTCCCTTGTATTAATTTTAATTACCCGATAGTTTAATTTCTTTAATTCGTTTGTTATTTCATCCGCTCTTTCTTTGTTTTTAATCGAGTCGTCTATTTTTTTATCATTGATTTTAATGAGATTCGCAGCAAATTCTTTTCCATCAAGGAACGTGGCAAGAATTGTCCAGTATTCCTCGGGTTTAAAATCATCAATTTCTTTTTGCCTTTCAACGATTAGTCGCACGGCAACGGACTGAACTCTTCCCGCAGACAGCCCGCGGGCAACCTTTTTCCATAAAAGCGGGGAAAGCTTATAACCCACCAATCGGTCGAGAATTCTTCGCGCTTGCTGGGAATTAACAAGATTTAAATCAATATTTCTCGGCTTTTCTAATGCATTTTCAATGGCGCTTTTGGTAATCTCATGAAAAACAATGCGCTTTGTTTTTGCGTTTTGCATTCCCAGAGCCTGAACCAAGTGCCAGGCAATGGCTTCTCCCTCGCGGTCTTCGTCGGTTGCGAGAATGATTTCTTGGGATTTTTCCGCCCGTTCTTTTAAAAGGGAAACTACCCTTTTTGCCTTGGGGATAATAATATATTTGGGCTGGAAATTATTTTTTATATCAATGCCCAATTCTCGCTGCGGTAAATCGCGCACATGACCAAAAGAAGACTCTACCCAATAGTCTTTGTTTAAAAATTCTTTAATTGTTCTCGCCTTGGTGGGCGATTCAACGATTACTAATCGCATAAGATATAATTTCCTTTACCTAAATTTCTGACCATTTTTTTTAATTCCATCATCATTAGGGTTGCGTTAACAACGGATGCGGAAAGGCCGCTTTTTAAAATAATTTCGTCAATGTGTGTGGGTTGATGCGAAAGAAGATGAAAAAGGATTTCTTCTTCTTTGGTTTCGGGCTTAATTTCTTTTTTGTTTTCTTTTAGTAGAGGTAAAAGATTTAATTCTTCCAAAATATCTTCAATGCACGTTACCGGTTTTGCCCCCAATTTAATTAAATTATTCGTGCCCCGGGAGTTTTTTTCGTAAATAGATCCGGGCACGGCAAAGACTTCCCGATTTTGCTCCAGTGCCAGACTCGCAGTAATGAGCGCCCCGCTTTTTTCCGGCGCCTCAATAATTATCACCCCCAAACTGAGCCCGCTAATAATCCTATTTCTTTGGGGAAACGTGAATTGTGTCCCGCGTGTTCCCGGCGGATATTCAGAAATGACCGCTCCGTATTGACTTATTTTTTCTGCAAGGTGATAATTGCAAGACGGATAAAATGATTTTTTGTCCAATCCGCTTCCCAAAACCGCGATTGTCCTTCCGCGATTTTCCAGTGCTGCTTGATGAGCGAATGTGTCAATGCCTTTTGCCAGACCGCTTACAATGGTAATACCGAGTTCGGCTAATTTGCCTGCAAATTCTAAAGCAACCTGTTTTCCGTACTGACTATACCTTCTCGTTCCCACAATTGCAATTGCCAATTTATCTTGGTCGGTAATTTCTCCTTTGATATAGAGTTCTTTTGGGGGGTCGTGAATTTCTTTTAGAATAGCAGGATAATTTTTGCTTTGTAAAGTAATTTTTTTAATAGATTCTAAAGCATCTCTTGACATATTTTGCTTAATGTGCTATGCTATAATCAGCAGATTAAAAAGATATTTTTTCGTGTTTCTAATCCTGCCCATCGAGTGGCGAAAGTCAAATCTTCCCTCCTTGATTTGGCAATTAGTCGTAAAGTTTTCAGGTTTTTTCACTAATGTGAGGCAATCTGAAACGCTCGTTGGCAGGACTAGGAATGTGAAGACAAAAGAGCGTTGATTTCTTCAATCGCTCTTTTTGTTATGTCTTTAAGTTCCCCTTCCTCTTGATTGGAAAAATTTTCCAGGACAAAATCTATTGCATTGACTTTTGGCTTCTGACTTTTGGCCTTTAACTTTGGGTAGATGCCGATTCTGATGCGGGTAAAATCTTGGGTTTTCAGTTCATCGATTATCGATTGCACGCCCTTATGCCCGGCGGAAGAAGCATTTTTACTAACGCGTATTTCGCCAAACGGTAAGTCAATTTCATCATGGACGACAATAATATTTTGGGGCGCGCATTTCCAATGCCGAACAATTTTTTTAACTGCTATTCCCGAATTATTCATGAAGGTAAGGGGTTTAACCGCGAGAAAGTTTTGAAGTTCGTTATTAACAATAACAATTTCGGCATCAAATTTTTTTTGGATTTTAATGATTTGGTCCTTTTTTTCTTTCAAAAAATTTTCAATAATTCTAAAACCAATATTATGACGGGTTTTTTGATATTTTTTTCCGGGATTGCCCAGACCAACAATGATTTTTTCCATAATTATATTGGAGAAATTATTTTTCTGTTTGTGTTTTGATAAGATTATTGATATATTCTTTGATTTTTTCATAATTGTCAATTCCTGCCTGGGGTTCCAGTATATATGCGGGTTCACCGTTAAGCATAATTTCTTTGCTAATTAAAAGTTGGTTTTTCCCCGTATCAATGGTATTAAACTCTACCATATCGGGATTGGTCTTGCCAATCAGATTCCAAATATATTTAATATCAACAATATCTACGTTGGTATAAATTGATTCGCTAAAAGCCTTCCACAGTCTCAGGACCTTGGGAAAATCCCAAAAGAGATTAAGCGAGAGAATTTTGTTTTTTAAAATATTGATTACCTCTTGTTGTCTCTTGATGCGAGAAAAGTCTCCGTCCGGAGCATAGCGGCTGCGCAAATATTTAAGCGTTGTCTCTCCGTCTAAATGGTGAATTCCCTTCGGAAGAAAAAAGGTTTCATAACCGTCATTGGCAGCGGGAAACTTTGGGTCATAAAGATCTTTCTCCAGCACGACATCTATTCCTCCCAATTCATCAATAATTTTTTTAACGCTGTTAAGATCGAAGACAATAAAATAATCAACATTAATTCCGGTAACTTCTTTTATGGTGGATTTAATTAATTCTATGCCCCGTTTTTTATCCGGGCTTGAATTAAAGATTGCATTAATTTTGGTATGATAATTTTTTTCCGGAAATTTTACCAACAAATCGCGGGGAAGAGAGAAGCCGATGGGATTTTTTCCATTTAATGTGCTGTTAATCAGAATAATGGTATCGGTCATGTTTTCGCCATAATATCCTTTTCCGGGAATGCCCAAAATGAGCAGGTTAACTCTTTGTTTTTGTTCCAAAGAAGAAAAAACCAATCCCATGGTTTGTCCCTGGGCAGAGATAATGATTTCTCTTTTTAAAAATTGATCGGCAAAAGGCGCGAGCGAAATAAAAAGCACAATAATTAATGTTGAAGCAAAAATAAAAATAAAATTTTTGAAAACACCTTTAAAATTTTTGGATTTCCGCGAACCGATTAAATCTTTTTTTAGCAGTTTATTTAATTCTTTTAATTGCTCTTGCATTGTCTTATATTTTCATTATAACATTTGCCTTATAATTGAGAAGTTTGTATAATAAATTTAAGGTTTGAAATTCAGCTATAAAATATATTATGGTCAAAGAACAGAAAAAACAAGTTTCTGGTTTTGGTTATTGGGTTAATTTTGTTTGGGAGATTTTAAAAATCATTTTTATCTCCCTGGCAATCATTGTTCCCATCCGTTATTTTTTGATTCAGCCATTTTTTGTTCAGGGCGCTTCAATGGAGCCGAATTTTTTTGACGGCGATTATTTGATTGTTGATGAAATTAGTTATCGTTTCGAGGAGCCGCAGAGAGGCGATGTGGTAATTTTTAAATATCCGTTAGATCCCTCGCAATTTTTTATTAAAAGAATTATTGGTTTGCCCGGAGAAACCGTAAGAATAGAGGAGGGACGCGTTTTTATTTTTGGCGGACAAACCAAAGAAAAGATTATCCTTAATGAATCCGATTATCTTAAGGAGAGTTATACCGCAGGAAATTTTGAAGTTGCATTAAAAGATGGCGAATATTTTGTTTTGGGCGATAACCGGGGCGCAAGTTCCGATTCGCGCAAATGGGGACCGTTACCCAGGAAATTTATTATTGGCAAAGCATGGATTAGGGCTTGGCCATTTCCGCGCTTTAAAGTTTTAAATTAAGTTTAAAATTATGACAACAATAAAAAAACCGAAAAAGAAAAAAGGAAAAAGAGGAAGACCGAGTAAACCCAAAAAGCCAAAAATTCAAAAAATAAAAGTTCAGGCGCCAAAGGGAACGCATGATATTTTGCCTCAGGAGCAGAAATACTGGGATAGGGTACGGGCAGTGGTAAGTAGCGTCGCAAATAATTTTGGGTTCGGAAGAATTGACACTCCTATTTTTGAAGACGCAAAGTTATATATTAAAGGCACGGGGCAAACAACGGACATTGTCCAGAAAGAAATTTATACCTTCAGAAGTAGGGGCGGTGAATTTTTGGCTTTGCGGCCAGAATTTACGCCCGGCATCGTTAGGGCATACATTGAACACGGAATGAGAAATTTGCCTCAACCCGTAAAGCTTTATAGCATCGGACCTTTATTTAGGCACGATCGTCCGCAAGCGGGAAGATATCGTCAGTTTCATCAAATTAATTTTGAAATTATCGGCGACTCCAGCGCAGTAAGCGATGTACAGGTAATTCAGGTTTTTGTTTCCATATTAAAAAAGCTGAATTTGAAAAAGTTTTATCTTTATATCAACAGCATTGGTTGTTTAATTTGCGCGCCTAAATATAAAAAGACGCTTTTGAGTTATTATCGTCAACATTTAGACGAGGTATGTCCGGATTGCCGCAGGCGCTTTAAGGAAAATCCGTTGAGACTTTTAGATTGTAAAAAGGAAAAGTGTCAAAAAATTGCCAAGCGCGCGCCGCAGATGATTGATTTTCTTTGCGAAGAATGTCACAATCATTTTAAGGAAACACTGGAACTTTTAGATGAATTAGAAATTCCCTACATTCTTGATCCCTATTTGGTGAGGGGTTTGGATTATTATACCAAAACGGTTTTTGAGATTTGGGAAGACAAAGAAACATCGGGGCAGGGAGCTTTGGTTGGCGGCGGGCATTATGATAATTTGGTAGAGATGTTTAGAGGCAGATCCACGCCCGGGGTTGGCGGTGCTGCGGGGATTGAAAGGATTGTCAATTCTTTAAAAAATCAGGATGTTCGTATTTCCGAGGGGGAAAAACCCAAGGTGTTTTTGGTACAATTGGGCGATTTGGGGAAAAAGAAAAGCCTAAAATTATTTGAAGAATTTCAACAGCACGGTATTCGCGTTGGCGAGGCATTCAGCAAACCCAGCATTAAATCGCAGTTAAAAATTGCCGATAAAGAAGGCGCGCAAATCGCTTTAATTTTGGGACAAAAAGAAGCATTGGAAGGAAGCATTATCATCAGAGACATGATTTCGGGGTCCCAGGAAACCGTGCCATTAGAGAAAGTAATCGGCGAAGTTAAAAGAAGATTAAAAAATAATTAAAAATTTTTATGGAGGATTGTATTTTTTGCGACATCATTAAGGGGAAAATTCCCTCGGAAATTGTTTACGACGACAAAGATTTTGTTGCCTTTAAAGATATTCATCCTCTGGCGCCGGTGCATATTTTAATTGTGCCCAAAGAACACATTGCCTCAATTAATGAATTAGAAGAAAAACATATAAAGATGGCGGGCAATCTTTTATTTTTGGCAAAAAAAATTGCCCAAAAAGAAGGAATTAGCGAAGGGTATAAATTGGCTTTTAACACCGGTCGCAAAGGAGGGCAATTGGTCGATCATCTGCATCTACACTTAATGGGCGGATGGAGAGATGAAGAAGTAAAATAAAAGTAAAACATAAAATAAAACTATGGAAATAAAAAGGAAGCCCAAAGAAACAACCTCTCTTCTTTTGAGGCGCTTTACGCAAAGGGTGCGTGAAAGCGGAATTTTGATTGAGGCGAAAAAACATCAATTTCGCGACAAAAAACCCAGCAGGTCGCAGCGCAGAAAAAGCGCTTTAGAAAGAGAGGCAAAAAGAAGAGAAATAATTCGGTTAAAAAAAATGGGAAAAATATAACCAATTTTAATTAACCCTTAAAATATGGAACTTCAACAAAGAATTAACCAAGAGATTAAAAAAGCAATGCAGGAGAAGAGTGAATTGCTGCTTTTGGTATTGAGGGGAATAAATGCGGCAATTAAAAACAAAGAAATAGAGAAGAGAACCAAATTAAGCAAAACCGAAAAAGATATTCATAAGTTGGAACAGTTGTCCAAATTAAACGATGAAGAGACCATTGAAGTAATTGCCGCAGAAGCAAAAAAAAGAAAAGATGCTATTGTTGAATTTCAAAAAGGAAACCGGAATGATTTGGTGGAAAAAGAGCAGAGAGAACTTGAAATCATAAATCAGTACCTACCCAAGCAAATGGACGAGGAGGAGGTGAGAAAAGAAGCAGAGAAGGTGATTAAGGAAATCAATGCCACCGGACCGCGCGATACGGGAAAGGTAATGGCGTCTTTAATGCCTAAAATTAAAGGCAGAGCAGATGGTTCCTTGGTAAGCAAGGTGGTTGCCGAATTGCTAAAAAGTTAACAATGCCGAAGATAGATTTTGAAGTCAATAACCTAACAAGTCTTAAGATAGACAAAAAATTTTTGGCTAAAGTTGCCAAGAAGGCATTGGTTCTGATTAAGCCAAAGATTTCGCAGTTGAGCATTGCCATTGTTTGCGACGCCGATATAAGGAGATTAAACAAAAGATACAAAGGCGCAGACAGAGTAACCGATGTTTTGGCATTTAATTATGGCGAAATAATTATCTGCGCCTCCCAAGCGAAAAGGCAGGCCAAAATCTTAAGGCATTCATTGAAGAAGGAACTGGCAATTCTTTTAATCCACGGAATTTTACATCTGTCCGGACAAAAAGACAGAACCAAAAAGGAATTTGAAAAGATGAATAAAAAACAAGAACAAATATGGCAAAAGATAACATCATCGTTGGATTAGATGTAGGCACAAGCAAGGTGCGAACCGTTATTGCTTCAATTAAAGGAGGAGATACGCGTCCAAAAATTATTGGAGTTGGAGAAAGCAATTCTGCGGGAATGAGAAAAGGGATGGTGGTGGATATTGAAGAAATTACCAAAAGCATCAAACGTTCAATTGACAACGCAGAAAGGGTGGGCGGAGTAAATATTGAAAAAACTTTTGTTTCTATTGGCGGAAGTCATATTCGTTCGCGAGTAAATAAGGGCGTGGCTGCGGTGTCGCGCGCAGACGAGGAATTTTCACAAGAGGATGTTTTGCGCGCAATTGACAATGCCTCAATTCTTTATTTAGATCCCAATAGAGAAATTATTCATATTCTTCCGCGGGAATTTATTATTGATGGGCAGACCGGCATTCAGGATCCCCGGGGAATGAGCGGTTTTAAACTGGAGGTAGACGCTTTGATTGTGGAAGGTCTGAGCCCCTATATTAAAAATTTAAGAAAATGCGTTAACAGCGCCGGTTTGGAAATTCAGGGTTTGGTTTTGGATGTTTTAGCCGCAGCGCAGGCGGTTTTGACAAAAAAGCAGAAAGATTTGGGTGTTTTGGTTTTAGATTTTGGCGCAGGCACCGTGGGTATGGCGGTTTACGAAGAGGGGAAACTATTGCATTTAAATGTTCTTCCTATCGGTTCTGCGCACATTACCAATGACATTGCCATTGGTTTAAGAACAAGCATCGAAACGGCAGAGAAGATAAAGCTTGCCTATGGTTCGTGTTTGCCCGAAGAAGTAAATAAAAAAGACACGGTTGACCTTTCCAAAATTGATGAAAAGGAAGAGGGGGTGGTAAGTCGCAGGGAAATCAGCAGGATTGTGGAGGCAAGGATGGATGAAATTTTTTCTTTGGTGAATAAGGAATTGAAAAAGATTAACCGCGAAAGGTTATTGCCCGCAGGGGTGGTAATAACCGGGGGAGGAGCAAAGACTCCGGACATCGTAGACTTGGCAAAGGAAAAGTTAAAGCTTCCTGCACAATTGGGATTTCCGCAGGGCATTGATGGACTGGTAGAAAGAATTGATGAACCAACATTTGCTACTGCCATTGGTTTAATCTTTTGGGCCATGGAAATGTTTCATGACG
>Ga0078972_1009956_pt1 | contig 18239 bp, 9 predicted proteins | sample YelNatPaOPGAMG01_FD_67568 | JGI IMG/M metagenome (GOLD analysis project Ga0078972, IMG submission 67568) | Hot spring thermophilic microbial communities from Obsidian Pool, Yellowstone National Park, USA - OP-RAMG-01 (SPADES assembly) (version 2) | ecosystem: Environmental > Aquatic > Thermal... | reverse complement strand
CTTTTTTTCGGTTTTTATTTGAGCCACTGGAACTGCATCTGAAAACTGAACTTTGCTTGCTCTCTGTGTGGAACCGAAGATGTTATTAATCACCCTTTCTGACACATAAATTCCCATATAATGCCGAACTACTCCCTTAATTGAACTTCCTGGAATGACAACTTTTCCATCTCTTAATTTTTGAATTCCCTCTACCAATTCATTCTCTTTAATTTCAATTAAGCCCGAACCGATATGAACGGGCTCAATTGCTGTCATTCTTACAGTAATTTTTCCGCTTAATTCTTCAAATTTATCAAGATCTGGCCCGTCTTGTATCATGGTATTTCCGCTTTTTAGCCACAGATATTCCTCCTTCTCTCCGTGCTCACGCCTCTTTATTGATGGAAGTTTTGCAATTTTTAAATCCACAAGTTCTTTAATCTTGTTTTTTTTCATAAATTTTCCTCCTCCTTCTTCTCTAAAAATTCCTTGAATTTTTTTATCAGATTATCTATTATATTCTTGTCCTCTTTCCCGATTTTAAATTTCTTAAATATCCCATCCTCTTCACCGTTCAAATAATCGGGAATGGAATCATTGTCAACAAGTCCATATTCTTTACGGAGATTTTCAATCTCTCCTGTGCCTGAAAGAGGTTTATCAAGAAGTGGACCGGTTTGTAAAAATTCCATTCCTGTGATGTCTATCTTTACCCTTCCCGGTCCTCTTGATTTCGCATATCCAAATTTGACGAGTCCATCATTAGCCATTTCAATAACTTTTAAAATCATCCCCACCTGCCATAACTGGTAGTTTGTAAAGGTGATTGAGCCAAAGAGCTCTCCACCTGTTAAAATTTCCATTTCAAATAGTCCCCCCTTTCTTGTTTTCCCGGTGTTCCTCTCAATTGCTACTCCTGGTCTCACCGATGTGTATTTCAAAAGTTGATTTATCCTTTCTTCTTTTTTTATATCATCATTCTCTTCCCACGGATAAAGGTCTGAAAAACAAACCCTCCCAGCCATTTCAGTGGAGCCGTATGTTTTACAAGCCCAGCAATGAAATTTATAGGGAAGTTTTTCATCTTCTTTTATATTATGTTCATTTTTCTTCTCTTTTCCTCCGCAATTCTTCCTGGGCTCTACAGAATTGCACACTTCTTTTCCAAATGTTTTAAGAATTGCTTCGCTTGTAGCACGAAATACTCCCTTGATTGATGAACCGGGTATATAGATGGTTTCACCCCAGGGTGTGGGCATACGAACGAACGACATATCAGGAAGCGCTGGGTCTATTGTTTCCTGTGATTTTATAAGAAGGGCTGTCTCGGGAGATAATTTGTAGGATATCTTTGCTTTATTATAAAGTCTTTTAAACATTTCAACCCTCCTTGTTTTTGTTTTCCTTTATCCATTTTTTAAATGCTTCTTTTGTGGCTTCTTTGAATTTTTCAACATTTTCTTTTTTCGGTTCTATTTTCCCTGCATTTTCTTCAAAGGATTTCTTTAACTCTTCTGCATTCCACCTTTCAATCTCTGAAATTCTTATTTCAATCAACCCTGTTCCCCGTGAGGAATTCCCGCCGAGTGTAAACAGACCTTCGTTAAAAAGGTCAAAAACGGTGAAAAGTAAACCGAGTTCATAGTCCTCGGGATTATCAATAAGGATTTGTAATTTAAACTTTGTGCCTGTAACGACGGTTTCAAAATCGTATTTCTTTTTTGGTGCAGCGGAGAGATATTCTCTATCAATAGCGACTCCATCCCTTTCCTGAAAAATTTTTGATAAATCCTGATCTTCTTCATAAAGGGGCATATCATGAAATTTTATTTTTGAGGCAAGATATGGAGCTCCCATAAATTTGCACAGGATACATAAATCGCTTTTTAAAACCTTCTCTATATTTCTCCACTCCTCTTTGTTATTTATACAATATTCCTCTTCTGTCGGATGACATACTTTTTTATTCAAGCCTTCAAGGAGTGACTCCATTGCAGAACGAACCGCACCTTTAAAGGATGACCCTGGAATGAATGGTCTTCCTTTAATGTCCTTTATAACTGGATTATCAGATTCTATAGGGTCTATTGAGCGCTGAGAGCCTACATGGAGTGGAGTTTTTAACTCAATTTCTCCTGTAATTTTTACTTTTGATTTAAAAACGAGTAAGTGTGAATACATGTCCATTTATCCCTCCTTTGATTTTATTATTGAAGTAGCGTATCTTACGAGGTTTCCTATAAAATATTTTAAATCTTCGGGGTTCTCTTTAAAGTTATTAATTATCTCGTTTATCTCTCCCAAAAATTTTTTTAACTCAGATTTTAATTCTTTTTTCTCTTTTTCTTCCGCCTTTAACTGCATTCTTGTAGCCTGATATTCTAAATAAATTTTTATTTCATCAATAATCTGTGTCCTTTTCCCAAGATAACGTAAATTCTGAAACTGAGAAGTTGAAAGGTTTTCAATTAGTGTCTTATACTTATTACACAACTCAATCACCTTTTTTGCTATTTCTTTTTTATTCATTTCTTTATCCATTTTACACCTCCTTAATAATGTTTTTTATTGCAGATATCTATAATGCTAAATATTCCATGGTCTATGTCATCCAGGCGTAAAATACTGTTTATTTCTTTAATTACTTTTTTAAAATTTTCTTCGTCACTTTTATCCCCCGAGGCAAGAATTACACTTCCATGACTTATGACTTTTTTAAGGGATTTTACACCTTTATTTCCTGGAAATTCTTTATAACCTCCCAGCCATCCTGTGGAAATCACTGTGCCCGGTTCTATTTTTAGAGAGGGAGGAAATATGGATTTGATTTTTTCTTCTATTCCGTTCTCAGGTATAACTGCGTTGGAAAGGAAGTCAATGGTGAAGAAAATTCTGTCATCTAAATCTATTTTAAACTCTCTGGAAAGCGTGTTTAACTCCTTATTGAATTCTTCTAATGAACCGGTATTCTTCCATTCATTTATTTCTTTTATTTCTCCCATTCCATATCCCCTGCTTCTCTGCCCGCCCAGATAGATTTCCAAGTCTTCAAGAATCTTCTTTAATGTTTCTGGGATGAATATTATTCCTTTATATTCAAAGTATTTCCCACTTTCTTTCTCCCACGATTTTATTCCTACTAACCTCTCAGGATGAGAGGCGATGGTATTTCGGTTCAGGGTTAGTTTAATATTATAAAGAGTTGATGGTTTTTTAAGGTCAGCAGGGGAGAGAGGGTTTTTCTCTGTTCCAAAAACTTGTGTGTATAATTCCTTGTTAAATTCCCCTTTCTCTAAAAATTTTGCAAGCAGAAAGGAATAAATCAAGGTATCAAAAGATTTATTACCGCCCTTTTTTTCCTTCTTCTCTGTTAAGAAAACAGGCTTTTCGTTTTCGTAATAAAAATCACTCACCCTCACATATTTTTTTTCATCCTGAAATAACTTCTTAATAATGTTCTCATCCAATCCTTTCTTTATCAATCCAAAGGCTATAGCTCCTCTTACTGTGCTTGCAGGAATATAATCCAGGGTATTCAAAATATATTTCCTTATACTGCTATCTCCGACCATGAATGGTTCTTTCAATCCGATGGTGAGTTCGTAAAATTTCCATTCATCATTTTCCAGTTTTACCTGTGAAGAGATTTTGCCTTCTTTTTGTTTTGTTTTATTTTCATAATGAAGATTAAAATATCCATATCCAACTCCTTTTCTTCCACCAATGTAAATACCGGTTGACTTGAGATAATTAAAGAAAAAAATCAGGGTTCTTCTTTCCTCTTCATCAAGGTTGGAAGAGAAAATTTCGGTTTTAAACTCCGCATTATTTCTGTAAGTTAGCATACTATAAAGTTTTTTCTCTACCGCTGTTCTACTCTTTCTACTTATTGCCACTCCAACTTTTGGAAAAAATTTAACTTCCTCCCGGGGATTCAACTTCCCTTTTGAAAATCTCAGTTTTCCTTCTTTATTTCCGCCTCCAAACAAAGCACAGGAGATACAATTGTCACATTCCCTCTCCTCTTTATCATCGCTTGAGGAGATATTACATACATTTTTTCCAATCCCCCTCATTAACCTTTCAAATTCAATCCTGAAAGCTCCTTTGATTGCTGATGCGGGAATTACGGGTTTTTCATCATCCATAGCAGTTGTCCTGTCCCATATCGCTGAGCTGTTCCATCCACCAATCAATAAAGGAGAGTGTTCTGTAGAAAGTGTTATTTCCCATATTTCTTCCTTCATTTTTCACTCCTCAATTTTAGAATTTTGTAAATTTCCATTACATCGGAAAATTGCGAATAATAATATTTTAAACCTTTTTGAACAATAAAAAATTTATAAACATCTTCCAGGTTGAGGTTATTGTTACATGAACTTTTTATCACTTCACTCATCTCGTTATTCCTAACCACATAATAGAATAGATTTATCTTTTTGTAACTCTCGTCTTCTCTCCCCTCAATTATTTCAAGAAGATTGTAAAGGTAAGAGGGAGGAATGTTTCTTTCCAGGAGGTTCTCTGCAATTCTTCTAACTTTTTCAAAATCATCTCTTTTGTATGGTTTATTGGTGAGCAAAAACTCTTTATCATTTTTTCCATATTCTTTAAACGGCATTCCTTCCCTTAACCAGACAAAGTCTATTCCCGGGGCAGAATCTCTATAATACACTTCTTTTGCCCTTTTTAAAGATTCCTTTGCTACCGTAAAAAGATGGTAAATTGAAGTATGGTAATGGGAAACTACGAAAGATGTAGAAAAAGAAGTTCCAATTTCTTTCAATTCTTCTTCACCTTTAAAAATTTCATCAAGTGCTTCAAAAGTTCTTTCTGCCGGAATAATAAAAATCAAATCGTCACCTCCTATAACAGGAGTTATGATGTGAGGTTTTGAATTCTTTTCATCTTTTGAAGCAGATTTTACATTTTCTGTAATTTTTGAAATCGTATTATAAATCCTGCTTGATAAATTCTTCAACTCATCCTCATTTTTACAGGAAAGTAATTTGCTCCCTGCATTATTCAAATCGCAGTATATGAAGGTTATATGGGGCTGTTTTTCTTTGCTGGATGGAATCTCTTCCATATTGGTAGGATATCCCTCATTTTTGGTTTTCTCATGCTTTTTATTACATGCTTCACATAAGTTTTCTTTCTCTTCACCTATCTTTTTTTCAAATTTTCCTTCTCCTTTTCCGCATGTTGTGCATCTTTTTTCAAAATTTCCATTAAGGGTATTTCCTTTTTCTCCCAATGCTTTCCGATTTTTTTCTATTCTTAACTTTACAGAAAGTTTTTTTAGAAGGGTGGGAAAATCACTTTCTTCTTTATGCCATACTGCAGTTAAAGAGCTCCCGGGGACTATCTCACTGTATATTTTTTCTAACTCTTTACAAACCCTTTCACCTTCTCCAGCGTTTACTTTTAGAAGTCCGCTTCCACCACATGAGAAAACTACTTCCATTCCTTTAAATCCGTTTCTCAATTTTTTTATGACCTCTCCTTCTTCATTTTCTCTACAATCAAGGGCTGATTTTATAAGCTCTGATGCACCCTGCACAAGAGATGGTCTATAGGCTGAGAATACATATTCTTTAATCCCATCCACATCAAAACTCACATATTCCATCTATAACTTCCTCCTTTCCATCTTTTATTTTGGTGAATTTTTTTAATTTAAAATACTTCTCTAAATATTTTTTTGTTCTTTCAAATTCCTCCCTAATATCCTGACAAATTTTTTTAACAATTTCTTCCACTTTTTTATCATCGGGGTTAATTTTATCACCATTTAGCGCAAGCGAGATTTTTAATGTCTTACTATCATCTTCCTTACCAAGAAGCACCGTGTCTATGAGAGAATGTTTATTAAAATGTTTTTTCTGCTCCATTATGAAACACGCTCTTTTAGCATGGTATTCTATCAGCTGTAGAAGGTCCTTATTATTCAGAGAAAGTTCTTTCATTATTTCTTTCATTTCCACCTCTTCACATTTCTCCCATTTATTTTTTAATTCGGTTATTTTTTCAACCACTTTATTAAGTTCTTCTGGATGCAACTTACTTAATTTATTAAAAATATCAAGATGATAGTTTACCTCATATTTATCCCTTTCTTCTCTCATCTTTCTATACTCTTTTCCCACCACCCTGTCACTCTGCACATCAAGCCCATCAATAAAACTTAAAAGGGCAGAGGAAAGGAGTAACTGCTTTTTTTCAATGTTTGAAAAATCTTCATCCCTTTCTATTATTTCCTCTAAAGAATATATAAATTTTGCATCCGAATCATCGGTGTTTTTCTGGTTAGTGCTATCCTTTAGAAACGGGGTTTTTCTGCGATGATATATTATGCACAGTTTGATAGCATCTTTAAGTTTATTTTCAACATTGCAAAGTAAAAATTTAAATTCATTTTCAAGCATATCTACGCTTAAATAATTGTGATAGTCCCTTACCTTATCCGGATGTAATGCCACATTCTCTGGTATTTCATCAAAAAGTCCATCATTTTTCAAAATTTTTCTGAATATGCCATCTTTCTTTCTTGAGAATTTTATAGCTCCATGACCAATATCATGAAGCCAGATTGAAACATAGAGTATAAAAAGTCCTTCGTCACCCAGGTCATTTAATAAATCAGGATAAAAAGTAAGAATTAGATTGGCATATTCGCAGAGACGGAGAGAGTGATATCTTGAGTGTTCTACGGTCTCTGGAATCTGGTCTCCAATCCAGAGGTATTCATAGTATCTAAGTCTTTCTTTCAATTTTTCTCGCATGTCCTCGTTTCTTATTTTGAATCTGAAATTTTCTCCAAAAGAAAACCTTCCTTCTTCTACAATTTCCTTAAACCATTCTCCAAAATTTGTGCGTTCAAAATCTTTTTTCTCAGAGTAAAAAATCTCAATGCTCGGGAAATTACTCTTAATGAGGTTGTAAAGCTTTTTATCGATAGTTTTCTCTTGCAATCGCAGTATACTTCTATATTCATCCATTATTCTGAAATCAATAGTAAATGGTAATGGCGGAAGGGTAAAAATTTCTTCTGATTCTTCGTGGGTATAGACAATGTAGATATTTTTATGAATAGTGGAGACCACGGATAATATGGGGATAAAACCTTTATAACCTCCTGAAATAAAAAGATAGATATTTTCATTTTTATGTTTCTCGGAAATTTCCTTCACTTTATTTACAATTTCATCTATTGATTCTAAAAACGCTTCATTTCCAGTATACGGATCGGGAATTTTTTTCACTTCAATTTCTATTTTGTTATCCTTGTAGAGAGAAGGAATCTCCTCTTTTAAAATTTCGCCTATGGACTCCCCCCCTTCTGTAACCAGTAAATATATTTTTTGGGGATGAGGGATTTTTTCTTTACTTTTTTCGAGTTGAGATAACTCAGCGCATGATTCAGCGAATGATTCACGGTTTCTTCTTATAAATTTCTTTAATTTTTCTAATAAATTTTCTTCATTCTTAAATTTTTCCTTAATTTTATGTCTTAATTTTTCCACTTCTTCAATTTCTCCGTTATTTAATGCTTCATCTATGAGGTTTTCGCCATAATTTTCAATAAGCGATAATCCTACTGTCATTACGAATATGGATTTACCCTCTTTGGCACCCATATAATCTCTCCTTGGGTTTTATTATAATAGATGAAATTTTTTAGTGTCAAGCGAATTTTTATGTTTTTCTTTTTATCTTCTGCGTTTCATTTTTAAAAAGGTGGTTAAGAGTTGATAGGAGATTTTTTCCATTCTTTCTTTAGATGTTCAATTCTTAAATCTCCTTTCCACGGCATAAAGTAGAGATAATGTTTGAAAGCGGGCTTAAGGCTTTGGTTAAAATTTTAATTTTTTTCAAATAATTTTTAAACCATCTTTTAAATTTCATTGTCGTTCAATTTTTTAATCTTTCAGAAATTTCCTTCAGCCTTCAGCCTAATCCCCTGTTCATGGTCGCCATTCCCTGTCGGGAATTAGGTGGGTGTCAACAAAAATAAAGGAGGTGCAACGATGAGAAAAACAAAGTGGCCATTCCCTGTCGGGAATTAGGTGGGTGTCAACATACAGGAAAGACAAGCAAGGACAGAGAATAGAACTGTGGCCATTCCCTGTCGGGAATTAGGTGGGTGTCAACATGTTATTATTCTTTTTCCTACAGGACTATACGACAGGAACGGTGGCCATTCCCTGTCGGGAATTAGGTGGGTGTCAACCAAAGAATATGCAGTCTCACCAGTAGTTGAGGAAAAGGTGGCCATTCCCTGTCGGGAATTAGGTGGGTGTCAACTTATGACACCGTTAGGGTGTCACATGGCGAACAGCGGATTGGTGGCCATTCCCTGTCGGGAATTAGGGGGGTGTCAACATTTTAGAAAATGATGGAGTAGTTGAATTTGGAATAATCGGTCGCCATTCCCTGTCGGGAATTAGGGGGGTGTCAACTCTTCTGAAGATAGGTGCCCTTATTGCATCTATCCCGTCGCCATTCCCTGTCGGGAATTAGGGGGGTGTCAACCATCGTTTTAGGAGTCGATGGGGATGGAAAACCAATCCTCCTGTCGCCATTCCCTGTCGGGAATTAGGGGGGTGTCAACTAATTCAATTGATTTTGAGATTTCTATTATTATTTCCAGTCGCCATTCCCTGTCGGGAATTAGGGGGGTGTCAACCTCCCATAAGGAGCTGTCATTGAAGGCGTATTTGCCGGTCGCCATTCCCTGTCGGGAATTAGGGGGGTGTCAACATGTGGTAGCAGCTGGGGAGAGGCATGGTAGGTGGTTAGAGAGGGTCGCCATTCCCTGTCGGGAATTAGGGGGGTGTCAACTTTTAAATCTCTAACTACTGCGAAATGCATCATTTTGGGTGTCGCCATTCCCTGTCGGGAATTAGGGGGGTGTCAACAGTTTTTCAACTTGCAGACCCTCTCGTTTCTCGTTTTGTGCAGTCGCCATTCCCTGTCGGGAATTAGGGGGGTGTCAACTTCGCCTATGGGTAAGCTCTAAACTTGTTAAACAGTCGCCATTCCCTGTCGGGAATTAGGGGGGTGTCAACGTTGCTGAAGTTGAAAAATTATTGTACGATATTTACGAGTCGCCATTCCCTGTCGGGAATTAGGGGGGTGTCAACCATTAGATACACATTCCTTTGCAATTCAACCTGCTGGTCGCCATTCCCTGTCGGGAATTAGGGGGGTGTCAACAGCTGACCTTATAAGTCCCACAAAATTGAGCACTTTTTTGGCGTTTTTGGAACAGGGGGTAGTTTTCCACAACTTTTCCACAGCCTTTTTACCCCCTGTTCCATTTTTTGATTTTTTTTCGTTTTCAATAGACTTTCACCCTTTATCATTCGTTCCCCCTATAAATGTCTCGTTGCGAAAGAACGTCTGCCTTTCTGGCAATAATTTTATAACATTATCATTCTTAAATTTCAAGAGGTTTTTTCAATTTACCATTATGAGCGCTGGAGGCTGAATTTGAAATTTTAAATACTGGCTCCTTATAACTTTTCAAAATTTAAATTTTTCCGAATTCTATATCCTGCGCAAGGATTTTGTTATCTCCTCTTAATACCGCTTTTTCCACTGCTTTTGTAAGGATGTGTCTTAACTCTCTGAAATTGCCTTTATAGTCATGTTCCTCTATTTTTATTAATGCACGGGTGGTTATATTTTTTACTTTATTTTCTGGATTAACATAAGGGTCCTGTAGAAGATAATCAACGAGGACTCTCAAGTCAGGAGTTCTTTCTTTTATAGAGGGTAGTTTGAACCTGTATAGAATCCTGTGGTAAAGTGGTTCAAGAAATTTTCCTTCTACAACCATTTTTTCTACATTCTTGCAGGTTGCGAGCACAATAATAACTCTAGTGTAAATATCACGATGTATTCCTTTGATTGGAACCTTTCCCGTTTCTATTGTGAGAAGGAGCTTTGCCTGCTCCTCCAATGTAAGTTCTCCTATTTCATCCAGAAATAAAATGCCTCCGAAATTGGATAAAAACTTACCAGGAAATGGGCGGGTAGAAATTCCTATCTCTCCAAAAAGTTCTCTTTCTATGTCTTCTCGTGTAAGGTTAAGAAGGGAAACGGTTTCAAACTTTAATCCTTCTATTAGATTTTCAGATAAATTCCTCAACCACTCTGCTACAAGGGTTTTGCCCGTTCCAGTATCTCCTTCAATCAGAATAACAGGAAGGGAAGTAAAGGGTTTTCTGAAAAGAATATCAGGTATTTTCTCATCATTTATTAGTTTATCTATCTCATTTAAATAATCATCAACTTCCTTTGCATTCTTTAATTCCTGAAACCAATTATTTATTTCTATCCTTATGCTTTCAGCATTTTTAACCTCTTTTTTAAACTCCTTTGCTATTTGATAAAATCTGAAATTGACCTCCCTCATAAATCTCTGCATTTTTCTATCAATGAAAAGAGAAACAAATGCGTGTCCCTCTTCCCGTTTTATTTTCCATCCAATTTCCTTAAATTCCTCCTCTTCTTCTAAGGTATATCTTTCTCGCAGAAGGTATTTTACCGTCTCCAAAAAATGTGCAATGTCTTCGTAATCAAATTTTTCATCGGTAAATTTTTTTATGTTGAAAATTCCCCCTATGTGGGGATAACCTGAGAGATATACATTCTTAACAAAAGAATCAGTGATTTCATCTGTAAAAATGACTGCAGGGAGAGTAAACTCTCCTTCTTTCAATTTTGAAAGAATTTCTTTTATATCCTCTATATTTTCTTTTTTCACATAAAAAATGATGAGTGAGTAGTTCCTTTCGGAATCCTTCTTTATCTGATTTCTTTCGTTTCTGATAAATTTGTTCAAGTCTTTTTCCTCTGGCTCTTCCCAGTTCCTGAAGAATTTATCCTTTTTTATTGTATTATACACATTTTTCAATTCTTCCATGTCTTTACTTTCCGCAATCAGAACTGCCTTCTTCTTTCGTTCTATCTTTTCACTCTTCATCTTTTAACCTCCTTAATAAATTTTTATATCCTTCCTCATCCTTTTCCAATATCTTTTTTCTATCTTTTTCTTTTGCTGGAATTCCTTTTTTTTCCAATATCTCTTCAATTTTTTTTCTCTTTGAATCATCATCTTCAATTTTAAAGACTATTCTGGACAAATCAGATGTGCTATATCCTTTTCTTCCTTTTTTGAATTCTTCTATTTCTTTTTCCAATGCTTCGTAAAGCTTTTCACCTATATTCTCTTCCTTATATTCCTCCTCTCTTCCTTTTTTGTAGAATTCTTCAAACTTTTTATGTTCAAAATTTATCTGAACTATTGCCTTTTCTTTAAACTGGGTAAAAATTGAGGAATCCTTAATAGAAGATGGCGGAGTGAGTTCCTTCTTTTTTTTATTTTTGATTTTATTAAACACATCTATCCCTGCCTCAAAGATATATTTTACAACCTCTCTCTCCTTTATATTTATCCATGTAATTCCATCGTTTTTTATTATAAGGGATGGCACTTTTTGCAATTTCCTACAGGAGGGAAATTTAAAAACGAAAGCTTCATCGGCACCTCTAAATTCGTCCCATTCATCTACTTCTACTATTTCTTCGTAATTTTTTTGTTCGGGATACTCCTGTAAATCTTCTTCTTTTATTTCCACTTTTTCTCCTTTTTCTATTAGTTTATTGAGGATTAGTTTTGATTTGAGAGTTGAAAAATCTACTTCTATCTCTCTGTTTTCCTTGAAGGTATTTTCCAATATCTGAATTCCTCTATGATATGTAATGACTGAGAGGATGTCCCTTTTAGAAGGGTCCTCTGCTATTTTTTTAATACTTTCTTTCAATTTCCAGTCATTATGTTCTTCTTTCTTTCCACATTTCCTTGCGAGGATTTCAAAAAAGAGTTTATAATGCAGGTGATTATAGGGATTTTCTTTAAGAATCTTTGAAGAACTTTCCTCTCCTTTTAGAAATTTTTCCATAAAATCTATATCCACCCCCATTTTTCCTGTATGATAGGCTTGCATTGATAACTGCGTTGCTCTTTCGCCAATAGTTTGAGCGGTAAGGATTCCAACAGGAAAATCTGAAAGGTCGTCGGGAAAACATTTTTTCAATTTTTTAAATTCTTCTTTTTCCAGTTCCTTTTTGAAGCATTTTTCACATATAGCGTTTTTATCCATTTTACAGTTTTCTATTCCCCGTTTCTCTTCAGGACAATTACATTCCCCTTTCACAATTTTTACCTCATAAAGTGCTTCAATAAGATTTCTGGTAATTTCACCTGCTTTTGCGACGGTTAGTTTTTTATCCCCCAGATTGTCCCTTGAAAGGTACGCCATATAAAAAAGTTCATCACCATTCAGCCCTTTTACGAGGGGATTTTTTAAAAAGAATTTAGGATTATATTCTCCGAAACGGGGATTCCACACCAGTCCTTTAAACCAGCACATCTGTTTAACATTTTCAGGGTTCCCTCTTGAGCCTGTGGCAATAAACTTTAACACTGGATTACCAGAGTTTTTATATTTTTCATCTATATATTTTTTAATTTTATCAGTTACCTTATTTTCTATTTCCTCAGCTTCTTTTTTATCCGTAATTTTGTTGAGGTCAAATTCTTTATCAAATCTTTCTGTCAGTTCTTCTTTTAATTCATAAAGGTCAAAAAAGCTGAATGAAACAGGATATTTTGTCGCAAATTCAAAACCGATTTGCATAATCTTTTGAGCAGTTTCGCATTTTTTTTCGTCATTACCTGCGGTATCTAATATCTCTCTGATTTTATCTTTTGCTTTTTTATTATTTTTTAAAATCTCTTCCAGTTTTTTCTCATTTACAATTGGCGAAAGTGTTTTTATTACTTCATGCTTTTCGTTTTTTACCGCTTCTTCAAATCCAACCACGATGTCCTGAACTAAATGAAACATGTAATTACCCGAATAAGAATAGATATTTTTTGAAGGGAACATTCCGTCCAGTTCTCTTTGAGCCTCTTCTGTTAGTGGCATGAATACTGCCATCTGGTCTCCATCAAAGTCAGCATTATATCCTTCACACACAAGGGGATTAATTCCTATGACATTATCTTCTCTAATTTTTGTGCATCGGAAGGCAAGAACATTAAATTTGTGTAAAGATGGTTGCCTTATCAGGATAAATTTTTTGTTAGAGAGATGTTCAAGAAGCCTTTTTTTAATTTTTTCATCAAAATGGTGGTTAGAAATTTCTTCTTTAAATTCTTTTTTACATTCCTCTATTTCGCGTTCAAACAATTTTTTCAGGATTCTGAATGGTAATGAACACTCGTCAATGCTTTCAAGCTCAGGGGCAGGGACAATCACTGCTCTTCCTGACATGTTGACAATTCTTTTTAGCAATTTTTCCCTTAAAAATCCTTCTTTGGGCTGGAGAAAATCTCTGAAGGTCCTTTTGATTTCTTCAAGGTTTTTTGGTTTTTTATATGCCTGTGAAATTTTATGGATTCCTATTGATTCATAAAAAATTCTGTCTCCATATTCGGCTCTGTAAACAGGCGGGATTACGGGAATTTTATCTTCTATCTTTGCCATTGAATGCCTTTCGTCAATAAAAATTTTAGGGGAAAATAAAATATTATATGCTGAATGGTAAGTATCATAAATCTGGATTTCCTCATTATGCTCTTTGCAGAGAAGTTTTTCTCCTTTTTCTATTAATATCGTTGCGTTGGGACATTTACAACTTAAGTGGAATTCGCGATCCAATTTAATCACTTCTACAATTCCCTTACATTTTAAACATATAATAAGGGATTCAGGTTTTTGAATGTGAGTAGAACTCAGGGATTTTACTGGTTTTTCACGAATAAAAAAAACATACCTTTTTTCAATATGAGGTGAAGCCGGGCATCTATAAATAGCTCCTTCAAAATTAGTAATTTCCTTTTTTCCCCGGATAGATTCCCGTATTTTCTCAAGAGAAAGCGGAATAAATTTTATTTTCGCTATATCTGCTGAAGAAATTTCTTTGCTTAAATCCGTTGTTCTTTCTCCGTTTTTAAATATGAATTCTGTATCCAGACCAGAAATTTTTTCTAAAAGCAAACCTTTCAAATAATAACAAAATACTTTAAAAGTGTTCCCGAGATATACATTTTTCAGCTTCCCGCTTTTTATCTGCTTCCTATTTAATGGATTATCTATTGCAAAAATTTCGGTAATTGTATTAAATGCACGATGAACAAGCAGGCTCCAGACTTCCATTTCTCCAATTCTCTGCCCCCCATTTGTTGCTTTTCCGCTTAATGGCTGTCCTGTTACCCTTTCATAACTATATTTCTCGTCAGGGAAACCTCTTGCCCATATTTTATCTTCGGAAAGATGATTGAGCACCATTATGTATTGTGAACCCACTACAACAGGGTATTTAAAATATTCTCCATTTTTTCCGTTCTTTAAAAAAAGTTTACCAGGAGAGGAATTATCGGCGGGATATGATGGGTCCTTATTTTTCAAATAATCTGATATGAGTTTTAAAATTTCTTTTAGCTCCTGAATTTTAGATTCGGAGGCTTCAAAGATGCTTCCTACTGTTTGGTATTTATTTATAAATTCTTCTATTTTCTTTTTCTCTTTGAAGTCCGAGTCTCTGTATTTATTATAGAACCAGTGAACAAATCCAAAATGGGTTTCAAGGAGTTGTCCTATGTTCATTCTTGTAATAATTCCCATTGGATTTAAAATTACATCTACGGGGGTTCCATCTGGTAAATGTGGCATTTCCTCATCTTTAAGAATTCTACCAATTACCCCCTTATTTGCGTGTCTGTTCATAAGTTTATCCCCTACATGGAGAATGTGTGTTTTCCTGGTCTGGACATAAATTGATTCAATCAAACAGTCAGAGTATTTTTCAGCAATAATGACTTCGCCATCATCCTCTGCTTTTTCTTCCTTAGATACTTCCTGCCATGTTTTATAGATGACACTCCATAACTTATCTCCTTTTTTAATATACTCTCCCTTTTTCACCTTTTCATTTTTTTTAATTTCGTAGAGAGTGGAGTTAACTTTTTCTTTATATTCCTTATACTTAATCACAGCGCATCTTTTTGAAAAACTCTCGCTAATAACTATGGCGTCGTCAAAGTTGTGTCCTCTAAATGGCATGTAGGCTACAAGGGCATTTACTCCAAAAATATATTCCTGTGAATTCTTATCAAAAAAATCTCTAAAATATTTATCTATTAGAGCGGGCTCTATGAATTTGTGGATCTCTAATTCCGCTCCTGTTTTTATATAAGGGGCTTCAGGTTTTTCTAAGGGAAGCACTTGCTTCATATTTTTTGAAGCCATTGAAATCCTTACACCATCGTTAAAATTAATAAATGGAATGAGAGAGGCACCAGCACCCAGAATCCTTTTGTCGGGAGAAGGGATAGGTTTGTGGGTATTAAAATCTATTTCAATATCTGGTAAAAGATGAAGGGATAAGCCAATAAGTTTGCTTTCGGGGGTTTCGTAGGAACACAATATCCATTTGTGACTTTCAGAGATATCCCTGAATTTTTTGGGCAGTTGTTCTTGATTTTTACCATAATATCTCTGAATATGGTAAGCGCTGGAAAGCACATTTAGAGGATTGAGTGGAAAAAGAAAAGTAAAACTTTTTATTCCTTTTTCAAGGATTTCCTCCTGGATTTTCTCATTTAAAAAAGAAAAGAGGTAAAAGGCTATTAAAACATTATCATCGCTTCCAGAAAATAACTGTTTCCTTTCTCTTTCTTTAAATTCTTTTAGAAATTCCCTCGCAGAATTTTCAAGGAAACAGCCGAAATGGAAAATCCTTTTTGAGGAAATATCTGATGGATTTTCTTCTTTAAAAAATTTTTCGTCTTCCGTTTTTAAGATACTCATGATTCTCTCAATATGTCTTCGATCTAATGAGGAAGTGCTTTTTATATTACCAAGCCCGAGTGCATGATTGATTTTTTGCATAGTTTTTTCTGAAAACATGAGAGCCCGCTTTTCTATTTCTTTTTTTATTTCTTTTTCTATTTCTTCTATACTTTCTAAATCAAAAGTGTTCTTTTCAATTCTAATCTTTTTTTCACCTTTTTCCTTTTCTATTTTAAGGTCTTTAAAATTGTCGGTGACAATTTTTACATGGTACCAGATTTCTGACCGAGCTTCCTGTTCCTCTATGTTCTCCCATTCTTCTGCCTCTTCCATTCTTTCTTTTCCTCTTTTTTTAATAAAATAAATGCCTTCTTCGTCTTTTAATTCGTTTTGAAAAATTAACAGATTACCATTTACAATGAAGGTTCCATCTTTCAACGGACCGGTCAAGAGAAAATTTTGAGATTTCTTATCTTCAAATTCTACAGAAATTTCATAAAAGAGTGTATCTCCTCTTTCAATAATTTCTTTTATTGTGTAAGGAGGAGGATAAATTTGAACGCTTTTAATTTTATGATTGGTATATAATTTGGAGTTTAAAATTTCTTTTACTCTCTCTTCTATAAACCATTTAAATGCCCGATAACTCAGACTTTCAATTTCCATTTTTGTAGTAAATCATACAATAAAAAAATGAGATTGTCAATCTCCTGCGCTCTTAAATATTTTTTTCAAAAGGGGATGGGTAGAAAGAGATTGCTTACTATTTTGTTACCGCTATATCCAGATTTTCTGCCATCTGGTTATTACAATAACTAAATTGGGAGACTTCTGTTGAAATTTCAGGTCCCGCCTTAAAAATTATAACTTCTCCATAACCCCTTTTATCCTCTCCATAAAATCTTCCCTCTCATACTCCACGAATTTAATGGTTTTGAGGTATTCAAGAAATCCATCCATATCAAGGGAATTCCATATAGCCTTTACCTGAAGTTCTTCCGGGAGGTTATAGAAAAAGTTCCCGGCTCCAAGTGCGTCCTGAAGGCTTGCTATGTTGCCTTTTATCACCTCTTTTATGACATCTTCTGACGGGGAAGTTATTATTTCCGGGGATGGAGAAAATGTGACCTTCCCGTCAATACATCTCGTCTTTATCTTCTTTTCCATCTCAATGCATTCCGAAAGGAGACTTCCATATATTGGTCCAAACAGGTGAAAGGCTATTGTTTCACCATTTTCTATTGTAAAGGGAACTGAATTCATATCTATCTCCGGAAAAATTCTTCTTCTCAAAACCCCTGAAAGTTCATAACTGTAGTTTCCAAATCCAACACCTTCAAATAGATGAGCTGATTCTACCTCCTCTCCGCTTCTCACATAGGCTATTCTGTTCCTTCTGTCAAGTTCAACGAGGTTCCATGTCTTACCTCCAAGAGAAAAAGATGATGGGACATAAAAAACGCTGCCTATTCTCCTCCCTGTTTCTGCCTCAACTATCTCGTATTCCTTTGAAGAAAGGTCCTTTATGGTGCTGTGAATCTTTCCATACCTTATGAGGTTCTCAAGTTTTTCAGAGGATTGCAGGACTCCCATTCTCAACTCCCTGATGTAATTTTTCATAATGGCATGTTCAATAAATCTGTCAACATCATCTGAAGAGTATATACCCTCAAATATCTTTTGAATGGACTTCCTCGTAACCCCGATTCTCCTCTTTTGATAGAGATAAGAAAAGACCTGTTGCGGAATGGTCGCTAAAGCCTCCCTGTATCTTTTTTCATAGAACTCTCCTCTTTCAGCACAATCAAAAAATGTTTCAAAAAGGAGTTTCTCCCATCCATTCGTGTATATCCCAACTGCAGTGAGGGAATCATCCTTTCTCCTGTTCCCCCTTCCTATCCTCTGAAGAAGAGAACTTATGGTAGGAGGTGGTCTGTAAAGTATTATGCAATCAATATCTCCTATGTCAATGCCAAGTTCTAAGGTTGTGGTTGCACATATAATACCCGCCTTACCACCAAGCATAAAAGCCTCTGCCTCCTCGCGCATACCCCTTGAAAGGCTTCCGTGATGAACGACCACATTGTTCGTGAAAGGGGGCAGGCTGAATTTCGCTGAAAAGGATTCAGCAAGGCTCCTTGAATTAAAAAAGGCTATGCATTTTTTAAACTGATTTTCTGCAAGAAATTTGACAAGCAAAGAAGGGGTTTCAGGAGAGTCTTTAAATAAGAACCTGTTTATCTCCCTTTTCTTTTTCACAATTACGGTTTCATATTCATCCATATATCTTGCCCCGAGTTCCGGTCTGTCCACCGTAGCAGACAGGGCAAATGTAAGAACTTTTCTACCCTTGAGAAGGAGTTTCAACCTCTTCAAAAGAACTCTCAC
>Ga0078972_1009955_pt1 | contig 18241 bp, 13 predicted proteins | sample YelNatPaOPGAMG01_FD_67568 | JGI IMG/M metagenome (GOLD analysis project Ga0078972, IMG submission 67568) | Hot spring thermophilic microbial communities from Obsidian Pool, Yellowstone National Park, USA - OP-RAMG-01 (SPADES assembly) (version 2) | ecosystem: Environmental > Aquatic > Thermal... | reverse complement strand
CTTCGAGCAGCTCGCTCGATGGCAAAAACACCTTCGCAACCTTGTCGTTAGTACCATTGTCGCTTTTCCAATCATCTTTTCGAGCATGTTCCACATTGGTTTTCCGAACGCACCAGCCATCATGTGGTTCTTGACGAGCGTAGTACTTGCTTTCACTGGCAGGGAATTTTTCGTGGGGGCATGGAAAAGGATCAAGACAGGCAGTGCTGATATGAATGTGCTGGTGGCGACTGGAATTGGAACAGCGTATCTCTACAGCACGTTCATCACATTTGCTCCGAATCTGTGGATTCGGCTGGGCTTGCCGTTGCATACGTATTTTGAAGCTGCTGTTGTGATTTGCCTTTTCGTCTCTTTGGGTCGTCTCTTGGAAGAACGTGCCCGCTTGCAAACCGGCAATGCAGTGAGGGCACTTTTGGCTCGGGCGCCGCAAACAGTGCTTGTGGTGCGAGAGGATAAGACCCTCGAGGTTCCTCTTGAGGAAGTTGCCGTCGGCGATATTGTGATCGTCCGTCCGAGCGAGATGATCCCCGTTGACGGTATCGTTATCGATGGTGAAAGCTGGGTCGACGAATCACTTCTCACAGGTGAACCACTCCCCGTCGAGAAGACTGCCGGTGACGAACTTTCCTCTGGAACGCTTAATACAGGGGGAATTCTTCGGATGCAGGCCACGCGCGTGGGACGGGACACTGTTCTCCAGCGGGTTGCTCAGCTCGTCGAAGAAGCTCAGGCAACAAAGCCACCCATCGCTCGCCTTGCCGACCGTGTCAGTGCAGTATTTGTACCAACAATTATTCTCGTTGCTGTCGCAACAGCCGCGGCCTGGATCGCCATCGGCGGCCTCTCGAAAATTCCGTATGCGCTTCAGGCTTTCGTCTCTGTTCTGGTTATTGCTTGTCCATGCGCTCTTGGTCTTGCAACACCCACTGCTATTGTTGTTGCAACTGGTCACGCTGCCCGGAAAGGCATTCTTTTTCGACGCGCTGAGTCACTTGAAGCAGCAAGCGGTCTCCACGTTATCGTCTTCGATAAAACAGGGACTCTCACCCAAGGAGTGCCACGCGTTGCAACGGTTGTCTCGTTTTGTCCGAGCGAGTGGCCAGAAGACAAACTCCTCGGCCTGGCTGCCTGGGTAGAACAGTTTTCTTCACATCCTCTGGCAAGGTCACTCAGTGAAGCAGTGCGCCCAGAAGCGCTGCCTTCGCTTTCTGCCAAGAAATATGAGGAACAACCGGGCAGAGGCGTCGTGGTCGAGACCGAGGAGCACAGAGTTTTCGTAGGGTCCGAAAAATTGCTTATGGAATACGGAATTTCCGTATTGGCCCTTCGACCCACATTAGAAAAGCTAGCTCAGCAGGGACTCAGCCTTCTGCTGATAGCAATTGATGGCGAATGCAAGGGAGCCATCGGCGTGCGAGACACCCTAAAACCCGAAGCACGCGAAGTGGTTAGTCGCCTCAAAGAATTGGGACACGAAGTTTGGCTCCTTACTGGGGATCACAGCAAGACAGCCGGGACAATAGCGGCCGAAGCAGGTATCCCAAATGTTCGCGCAGAATTGGACCCATTCGGAAAGACAGAAATCATTGCCCAACTCCAGCAAAGTGGCAAACGGACAGGCATGGTCGGTGATGGAATCAATGACGCCCCCGCATTAGCCAAAGCCGATGTGGGGTTCGCATTCGAGTCCGGTGTCGACATTGCAGTGCAAGCTGGAGACATCACGCTTCTCGGAAAAAACTTGTGGTCAGTAGCAAACACAATCGAGCTTTCTCGCCTCACACTCCGGACAATCCGGCAGAACCTCTTCTTTGCGTTCTTCTATAATATTCTCTGCATTCCCATTGCAGCAGGCGCGCTCTATCCCATGTGGGGGATTATGCTCGATCCCATGGTTGCGAGTGCCGCAATGGCTGCAAGCAGTGTCAGCGTCGTGGGGAACAGCCTTCGCCTCGGGCGTAAACTCCAGAATATGGACCGTCTTAAGCCACTAGCTAGCCTCAGCTCGAAAGATGCAGATAATACTTGAACAGCATCAGTACTTCGGATTGCGATGTGAGGTCATGAGTGATAGCGGTGTTTTTTCGAGCGAGATATTGGTGGAAATTTGATTTTCACGAATGTCGAGCGAGGCATGCTCACGGCTGCGCCATAATGCAGTAAACAGAAAGGATACGAGACAGTGAACGTTTGCGTCATCGGAACCGGCTATGTAGGATTGGTGACAGGTGCAACTTTTGCGGACCTCGGTAATGAGGTCATCTGCGTAGACAAAGACGAAGCGAAAATTGCTCGTCTGAAACGTGCAGAGATGCCTATATACGAACCTGGCCTCGAGGAAATCGTGCGAAGAAACCTCGAGGAGGGACGCATCTCTTTCACCACCGACATTGCGGAAGGCGTAAAGCGTTCGTTGGTCATATTCATCGCTGTGGGAACACCTCCGAAGGACAATGGAGAAACAGACCTTTCCCAAGTTGAAAGTGCTGCAATGGAAATCGCCCACCACATGGATAGCTACAAAATCATTGTCAACAAGAGTACTGTTCCAGTGGGAACCGGCGATCTCGTTCGAAGGATCATCGAAAAGCACCGACGCAGACTCGTGGATTTTGACGTGGTCTCGAATCCCGAATTTCTGAAAGAAGGGTCTGCTGTCTACGATTCAATGCATCCGGACAGGATCGTCATCGGTGCCCCCAGCCAGCATGTTGCTATGGCACTTCTCGAGCTCTATGCTCCCCTCGAAGTTCCTATGCTCATCACCGACGTTGAAAGCGCAGAGATGATCAAATATGCCTCAAACGCATTTCTCGCCACGAAAATTTCCTTCATCAATGCCATTGCGAATATCTGTGAAAAAGCGGGCGCGGACGTCCTTCTTGTTGCGAAGGGTATGGGTTACGATAAACGAATTGGCACAGAGTTTTTGCAGGCAGGGTTGGGATTTGGTGGATCTTGTTTTCCGAAAGATACGCTGAGTCTCCGTCACGTAGCGCGCAAACTGGGTGAGGACAGTTCTCTCTTGGATGCCGTTCTCGCTATCAACGAAGACCGCGTACCAAGATTCATAAGACGCATCGAAGCGCGGTTGAAGGATGTCAAAGACAAAGTATTTGCTATTTTGGGCCTTGCCTTCAAGCCCAACACGGATGACTTGCGCGATGCAAAAAGTTTGGAAATTATTCGCCTTCTCCAGGAAAAAGGTGGGATAATTCGGGCTTACGATCCAGTGGCAATGGAGAACGCGAAGAACGTTCTCCAAAACGTCACTTTCTGCAAGAGTGCTTACGAAGCAGCAGAGGGGGCAGACGCTATTGTGATTGTAACCGATTGGAACGAATTCAAACTCCTGAACCTCGAAAAGCTTCGCCAAAAGGTCCGTCAGCCAATCATTTTCGACGGCCGGAACATATATCAGCCTGAGCGAGTGCGAAAGTATGGCTTCGAATACTTCAGTATCGGCCGACAGTAAAGCCTCTGATATCGGAAGCTCTTCGCAGCACTTTGCACGGCGCGTAGGTGCCTTGCCAGACTCTTCGGCAACGAGCAAAAGGAGCTTGTACAATGCATGAGTTTAGCCTCATGGAAGACGTCATTGCTAGCTTAGTGGAGAGTCTTCGCAAAGAAGGCATCTCGAAAGCCGGTGCAGTGAAAGAAGTGGTGCTCCGCATTGGAGCCCTTGATATCCACTCCGAAGCGAGTTTCAAGCAGGCATTCGAAGTTCAAGTGAAAGGGACTCTTCTTGAAGGCGCTCAACTCCAGCTCGAAATAGTCCCTGCACGTTACGTCTGTTCCCAGTGCGGATTTGAGGCGGAGGTGGGGGTCGGCGAAGCAGATGGGCATCAGGTTGAGCCAGTTGTGGAATGTGAGCGGTGCGGTGCACCGTGTCCGGTTACGGGGGGACGAGGCATACACCCCATTGATCTTGTTGTCGAGGAGTGATCCTCCTTTTCATTGCATCCGGAGCGACGGCAGCATTGTGGTGGTGAGAATTGGGGGTGCAAAATTACGAGGAAAGAATCCGTATCCTTATTATCCCCGTAACTTGCGGACCTCACTCATGAAGCGCTCAATTCTCTCGCGATCGAGCTCCTGGTCCCATTTCCCACCTTGCTTCAACCATGAACCAACGATAAACCCATCAGCACACGACCATTGAGAAGCCAGGGTTTGTGGATTTGTCCCTGAGCCAACAATGACAGGAAGATGAGTGGAGCGACGTACCTCTTGCAAGTCTTCGACGGCCGTGACCTCACCCGTTGAACGACCTGTGACAACAAGCGCATCGGCTCCGAAGAACTCTGCAGCATGAGCTGTTTCGCCGAGGGTCACATCAGCTGTCACAGCATGGCTCGAGTGTTTTTTCTTCACATCAGCAAAGATAGCGACGTGCTCGGCACCGAGAGCTTTGCGCATACGCAGAAGCTCTCCGGCATCGGATTCTATCCACCCTTCGTCAGCCACATGTGCGAAAACGAAACCCTCCACACGAATGAATTGAGCTTCTGCAGCCAGGGCAGCTGCAAGTGCTTCACGGTTGGCTCCTGCTAGGATCTGAACGCCAAGGGGGCAATCAACAGCTTCTCGCACGGCGCAAAGGACAGCTGTCATGGCGGCTGTTATCTCGGGCCCGACGCGGCGGCAAAGGTAGGGTACATCATGCATGTTTTCGACGAGGACAGCATCAAAACCTGCTTGCCGTAAAAGGCGCGCTTCCTCCACTGCAATGTGGCAGATATCGCGCACCCGAAGAGCGTTCCGTGGCGTGCCAGGCAGGGCTCGGACGTGCACCATCCCAACAAGCAACTTACGATCGAAATTGATTCTCACACGCGTCTCTCCTCGTTGGAGCCAGTGTCGGGAAAAGCTGAAGAATGTTGCCGTGACTTTTTCACCGCACGCGCGCGAAGAGCCTCGCGAACATGTTCCTCCATTTCGCCGACTACTCTTTCCCAGGAATATGATCGAGCCAACTCCAGGCCTTTGGCGATTTTGTCCTGCAACCTTCCCTCAAGGGCAGCCTCACAGCGTGCAATAAATTCTTTTGGCGTATCCGCCAAAGCCACACATTCACCGAAATAGTTTTCGAGGTCAGGAAGACGAATACTTACCACCGGCCGAGCAGTGCTAAGATATTCGAGGGTTTTCGTGGGATTGATATGGCGGGTCAGTTCATTTACTTTCCATGGCATGATGCAGACCTCACAGTGCGCCAAGAATTGGGGAAGTCGCCGATAAGGTATGGAGCCGAAAAAATAAAGATTGGGCAATTCGCTCAATTCATGAAATTCTGCAAATTGGCCAATATCGACAGGTCCGAGCATGATGATTTGCCATTCTGGTCGGGCGAGAGCAACCTCCTTGAGGAGAACTCCATCGATCCGTGCATCAATAAGCCCCATGTAGACAAGACGGGGATGAGGAATGCCGTCGAGCTCAGGCGGTTCAGCAAGAGGGAGATCTGTGTCCGGCGCAGCGGCATGGAAATGTTCGAACTCAACACCACATGGGTAGAAGTACGCTGGACACGAGACCTTTGCGCACTTGGTTTCGTAGAGGGCGTGGGTACCTGCGAAAATAACATCTGTTCGCGCAAGCAGCTCTTGTTCCCGCTGGCTAATATCACGAGGCGCCCAGATAAAAGCGCTGTATTCATCCTGAATGTCGTAGACTATAGCGGCTGGTTCGAACTCCTCGAGGAGGTAGACGCCACCTGGATAATAAAACCACAAAACGGTGTTCTTGAGCTTAAAGCGCCACTCATACCACCGGACGTGGGTGGTTAAAAGCCAGCGGTTGATGCGTCGCGCGAGGGAGCTCCTCGACTCGCCAGGAAAAAGTAACGGATGGCGTATAACGACATCCTTATGATGCATGAAAAAGGCGTGGAAACTCCCCGGAACCCATCGAGCGAAAACGTGAAGATAACTTGTCGCAAAATCCTCCACATAAATGACTTTACGTGTCCGCGCAAGCCGCGTCATTGTGTGGTGATTCCGTTGCCAGATATGAGACCAGGGAACGTGGCTTATGGCGATGACATCAAAATAATCCGAGGAAACATCACGAACAGGCGCATACCCTGCTAACCAAAGGATTGTCCGGCGCAAGAGAGCACACAAAGGCACAGTGATCGAGAAAACCATGAAAACGAGAGACTGCACAGGAAGCCAAATGTGGCGGCGCCAGGGGGGCACTGGAGCCGTTGTACGCAAAATCGCCTGCGTTTGTCGGCGTTTTTTCGTCATTAGATACAAACCACCTTGTTTCGAACTGATCCCACAAAACGACCGGCTATGAAACAAGAATATCTCACAAGTTCGAGCATACCCTCTCGCCTGAGATAAGGATCCCGGCGGATAAAAGGATAGAGAAGCGCCTTCATGAGGGCTTTGATCCAGCAACGATAGGACGTGACATCAACCCAAGCACTTCGCCCGATGAGCTCGCGATGGCGCGCAAACGTTGTCGCAGAACCCACACCGTACAGAAACATTTGTCGCGCAAAACTTCGCAGGTTTGAACGATGGCGATGAGCAACTAATGCTTTGCGCACGAGAGCAAGTTTGCCGCCCGCATCCAGAATTCTCCAGCAGAAGTCAGCATCTTCTCCCACCCGCAGCGTTTCGTCAAAAAGTCCCACGCGCTTGAAAACTGCTCGCCGCACGGCAAAATTCGCGGTGAGTAAGAAAGGGGGTTTGTAGGGCCTTTCTTTGAAAAAGTCCTCTTGGTTGAGAATTTCCTGACGCGCAGCAAAAGCTTCGGTGAGTGTGGTGGGAGCGGCTGACTTAAGGAGGCCACCTGCAGCCCACACAGTACGATCTTCGAAAGCAGAGACGAGTTCCCTCAGCCACGAGGGCCCTGGAATACAATCGGAATCGATAAAGGCGAGGATTTCTCCACGACTTGCTTCGATGCCAGCATTGCGCGCAGCAGAAGGTCCTTTGCGCTGCTCGTGCAGAACCCTCATGCGGCTGTTGATTTCGGATTCCTGCTGAAGAACTTCCCATGTGCCATCCGTCGAACCATTGTCCACCACTATGAGTTCCCATCTATCTGCGGGATAATCCTGAGACCTCAATCCCTCCAACAATGCCTGGACCGTGGGCATGCCATTCAAGACGGGAACAATCACACTGACGAATGGCAAAGGCTTCTCGGTCACTTTTGCGCAAGTCTCCTATTGTTCTGCAAATAAGTCATCCTGCACGTAGCACAATGAGCTCATTACTTTCTTTGGACTGGTCGCGCGGGTGCTCACCTTCGTTGGACGCTTCATGGCTGAAGGAAGCAGTTCAACCCTTCCCGCGCATTCAAAAGGCCGAGCAACAATGAGCTGCGGTGATAGATTGTGAGCTTTGAGAACATCTACCGCGTGAGCTCGGGCACGATGCGGGCAATTGCAGTCCTCGGAGAGATGCAAAAGCACAACGGTATGGGGAAACTTTGTGCTTGCCCCCAGAACAGAATCCAAGGCTATCGCTGCCTCTTCATTCGACAAGTGGCCATAGCGGCCTAAGACACGTGCTATGAGTTCTGGCGGGCGCCCGCTCTGGCGTTCCATTTGCTTGTCGTGATTGAACTCGATAGCCAGAAGATCGCTATCGGCCAGCTTCGCGACCAAGCTTTGAGGAAAGTGGCCAAGGTCCGCAATGTAGCTAAACTTCACGAGGTTCCCATCGGGTGCTTTATGAGTAAAAACGAACCCAAACGTGTGCTCGCTATCGTGGGGAAGACGAAGAGGTGTCACCTCGGTTCGCGGTGTCAGTGAAAACGATACGCGATCGTATTCGCTAACCAGATTCTCTTTCGAAAGCCCTCTGAACCCTTTGGTTCTCTCCAAAACATACGCATGAGAGGCGTGACAGAAGAGCCGCGCTTTGTTGGCTTTGAGAACATTCAACGCACTTTCACCCCAATGGTCCTTGTGCGTATGAGTAAGCAATGCCCCTGCGAGACGCGCGGACAGGGGCGAGGGATTGGGGATATAGAACTCCTTCTTGGAGTACGCAGAATCGCGAGTATAGTCGACGTGGACTTTTTCCCGGCGAAGTAGTGTCACAAATTTTTCTGCGGTCAAGCCAAAGTCGATGACAAAAGCATCTTTGCCCTCCCGCACAAGGGTACAGTTACCCTTCGAGCCACTCGACAGAAAGTGGACTGAGAAGGATTCGCTATCTGTTTCAGGATCAAAGTCTGTCAGTAGCATTGTCTTGTATGCTGGTTCGCAATGGAGTATCGCGTCAACCAAAACTCCTCCGCTATGATAACACGAAATTACTATTGAGGAAGATTCGCGCCTTTGGTCTCAATTCCTCGCCATGAAAATAGTAGTCGTAACAAAATTTGGTTCACCTGATGTTCTCGAAATTCACGAAATGCCAGATCCCGAACCGGGGCCAGGTGAGGTAAGGGTCAAGCTCACGAGCGTGGGCATCAACCATGCTGATCTTATGGCCCGTCGCGGCGAATATAAACTCTATTCTGGGGAACCGCCTTTTACTCCAGGTCTCGAAGGAGCTGGCATCATAGATGCAGTAGGACCGGGGGTCTCTCCTTCGCGAATCGGGGAATTCGTTGTCCTGGATGCTCGCGCACCACGAAGGTTCTCCCGGCCGGAACGCCCTGTCGAGGGAACATACAGAACGCACTATGTTGTTCCGCAAGAGCTGGTGCTTACCGCTCCGGAAGGTCTTCCACAGGTAGTAGCCGGCACATTGTGGTTATCGCATCTCACCGCCTGGGGGTGCCTCGTGTGGAAACAAGGCGTAGAAGCGGGTCAAATTGTGGGAATTCCAGCTGCCTCTAGCAGCGTTGGCATTGCAGCTTCTCAAGTTGCTCATCTTCGTGGCGCACGAACAATTGGCTTTACGCGAACCGAAGAAAAAGCACGTATTTTACGGGAATTGCCAGAGGCGCGTTACGACTCGCTCATCGTCACGCACGACACTAATGGTGAGCTCAGACCCTGGTACCGTGATGTCGCCCGGGCGACTGAAGGCAGAGGTATCGACATTTTCTTCGACCCCGTGGGGGCGGGAAACTACCTCGATTACGAGATCAAGTGCCTAGCGCGGGGGGGAACCATTTGGATTTATGGCCTCTTGGGAAAACCGGGGGTCGTCGACCTTCACCCTCTCATCAGAAAACGAGCGTCCGTTCGCGGGTGGGTTCTAGGCGAGTTGCTCGAGCATGGCGAGGCTGCGCAAGAGGCACAGCAAGAGATTCTCCGTTTAGCATCGACAGGCGAGTTAGCTCAGAAAATTGCCCGGGCATACAAGCTAGAACAAATCAGAGAAGCACATCGCGACATGGAGCGCGCCGAGCACGTGGGCAAATTTGTTCTTTTACCGAACGAGTAGGCCATACCCTTCTTCAAATGCGTCTGTTCTTGGAAATTCAGACGACAAAAAATGCCACTGAAATATGTCCGATTGTTAAATGATGGCTCTGTTAATCCCGTCTTTCGGTGAAAGTAAGGAACATCTTTTGGATGTGACAACACAATGAGAGGGATAGGCATTTCGACTATTTTGGACGATTCGGGCGAGATTCGAGGCGGCTTTCGCTCTTAAGGGATCCACCGAACAGTCGGAGCACACATGGGTGGGCGTTTACGAGGCTTCGGGGGCTTAATGCGGCTCGTGCGAAAAAAACGGCAAGGCAGGTCTTTTTTACTTTACTATTGATTTAGAACGTTCCAAATGCGTGTATTACTTATTATGACTTCTAAGGATTCTCATAACGGACACTCGAAAACGAGAACCCACCCACTTTACGTGGCGTTCGTGTGGCACATGCATCAGCCCTACTACAAGGACGTGCTCCACGGAAACTTTTTCATGCCATGGGTCCGACTCCACGCCGCGAAAGACTACGTCGACATGGCTCTCATTCTCGACGAGTTCCCCGATATTCGTGTGACGATCAATCTCGTTCCTGTGCTTCTCGAGCAGGTGCTCGACTACGCTGAAAATGTTGCCACTGACGTCATCTGGGATCTCTCTGTTCCAGATCCAAGCTCTCTCTCCGAGGCAGAAAAGTGCGTCATCCTCGAGCGCTTTTTCCACGCCCAATATGAGACGATGATCCGCCCCTATCCACGGTATCGAGAAATTCATGATTTGCGGGGCGAGGCTCCCACACCAGAAGATCTGCGCGCCTTGGTTCGGCGTCTCGATGATCAGGCATTTCGGGATCTTCAGGTATGGTACAATTTGGTGTGGATCGACCCTCTCTTCGTCGAAAGCGATCCTCGGCTGCGACAACTTTTTGTCAAAGATCGCGGCTTTACAGAAGAGGATAAACGCTACGTGCTCGCTAAACACCGGGAGATTCTCAACTCGCTTATTCCCACGTACCGCCAGCGTTTGGAACGAGGGCAGATCGAAATTTCGACAACTCCGTACTTCCATCCGATTCTGCCCCTCATCTGTGACACAAATCTCGCTCATGTAGCTCGGCCAGACCTTCCCCTTCCCAAAAGGCAGTTTCAGCATCCAGAGGATGCAGAAGAACACGTTCGTCGTGCCGTTGAACTCTACAAACGGCTATTCGGTAGGCCACCACGGGGAATGTGGCCTGCAGAAGGAAGTGTCGCACCGGACATTATTCCTATTTTGGCGAAGTACGGAATAGAATGGATCGCAAGCGACGAAGAGGTCCTCGCCCATAGCTTCGGTCAAAGTATTCAACGCGATTTGCGGGGAAACGTTCTCAATCCTGATTTTCTCTATCGCCCTTACTACGTCCAGCACAATGGACACCAACTCAAGATCGTTTTCCGTGATCATCACCTTAGCGATCTCATCGGTTTTCAGTATGCCGGATGGGATCCGGAGGAGGCGGCAGAGGACTTTGTTCGTCGTCTGGAAATAATCTCACTCATGCCCGAGCGCCAGAATCGCCCCTGGCTTGTGCCAATCATTCTCGATGGTGAGAATTGTTGGGAACACTATCAGTCCGATGGACTACCTTTTCTGCGGGCTCTCTACGGGCGGCTCAGCGAATCCGGAGCACTCAAGACGGTCACTTTAAGCGATTACTTCGACCAAATCGAGCCGGAAACGTCGATTCCGCACTTGTTTGCGGGAAGCTGGATCAATCACGATTTCAGCATTTGGATTGGACATCGTGAGGACAATCGATCGTGGGATTACCTGCACGACATTCGCGATCTCCTCGTGAATCACATCGCGCAACACCAGAACGAGCTTACCCCTGAACAAATTGAGTCGGCGTGGAGATCGCTCTATATAGCGGAAGGAAGCGATTGGAACTGGTGGTACGGAGAGGACCACTCAAGTGGAATGGACGATCTTTTCGACCAACTTTACCGTGATCACCTGGCCGCAGCATGTAAAGCTGTGGGACTCGAGCCACCGGGATTCTTACGGATTCCTATATCGCGACACTCTGCACCTCGCGAAATAGCGCCGCCAATCAGCTTTATCAGCCCCAGCCTCGATGGGCATATTACCCATTTCTATGAGTGGTATGGCGCAGGGCATTACGATCCGGTCTTGGCGTCAACCGCTATGCACCCAGGTCGAATGCGAATTCAGCGACTGTACTATGGGTTCGATCAGGAAAACTTTTATTTCCGGATCGATGTGGATCCTTCTGTGATTCGCCCCGTCGAGCCTTCGATGGTTGAAATGACAGTCCACCTGGTAAGCGGCGAAAAGACGTGGGAGTTGAAAATTCTCTTGGAACAAGGCGCTAGCGCGCGGGTTTCAACAGTACGAGCCACATTTGGCACCACATCGAAATTGGCTCATCGGGGTGCGAAAAAAGAAGCTTTTGCTCTTTCAGGATCTGAGGCAGGGTCAGGCAACGCCCCACGGCCTTTTTCTGCCTCCACCGAAGAGAATTCAACCCCTCAGGACACCGACGCTCTCTTCGCTAAAGTTGCGGTAGGGGAGATTATCGAGATAGCGATTCCTCGCCCCCTCTTACCTGTGCAAGCGGGAGATGTCGTCGATTTCTATGTGTCCTTGATCATCGATGGACAAGAAATAGAACGTACGCCAGCTCACACTTACCTTCACATCCGCGTTCCTCCCGACCATTTCGAACAAATCCAGTGGAGTGCATAAAAAGCGGGATGGGATCCCACGGATATCGGGCTCCCATCCCGCCGGAAATGCAGAACTTTGCCCGCTCAATCTTTCGGGCAAGGTGCAAGCGTGAGGAACCAATCGAGAACTTTCGCTCCCGGCGGCGGAGATTCTACGCGCTCTTTTGCAGCACCGCACGAACCAGGCGGCGGAATGATGACATCCTCGCCAGGTTTCCAATTCGCTGGCGTCGCTACCTTATGTTTGTCGGTCGTCTGGAGAGCAATGAGAAGTCTCTCGATCTCTTCTATGTTGCGACCATTTGAAAGCGGATAGTAGAGGATTGCTCGTACGGTAGCCTGCGGATCGATGATGAAGACAGCCCGCACGGCTTGCGTAGTACTCGCTTTCGGCTGGAGCATCCCGTAGAGCTTGGAAACCTCCATTGTGAGGTCGCTGATCACCGGGAAGGTCACCTCGACATTTTTCATTCCTTTGAACTCAATCCGCTCCCGGATTGTTCGCAACCACGCAATATGGCTATAGGTGCTATCGATCGAGAGACCGAGCAAGCGGCAGTTGAGTTCCTCAAAGCGTTTCTGCTTTGCCGCAAAGGTCATGAACTCCGTTGTACAAACGGGAGTGAAGTCGGCTGGGTGAGAAAAAAAGATAACCCATGAACCTTTGAAATCATCCGGAAAGTTAATGGGCCCTTGTGTTGTCTCTGCCTTAAATGCAGGCGCTTTTTCGCCGATAAGGGGCAGTCCCTGCGGGACTTGGTAGACATTTTCCATAACACACCTCCACATCTAATAGTCAGAATAAAGAGTTCTTATCCTGTGGCGTAATTTAGGCTGTGAAAGCAATTTAGAGTCAACAATAATCGTTTAGTTCTGGGTATGAGCACGCCAGCGCCCCAACGAGTTTATTCTTTTCCCTGATCGGGGGATATAGACATTTCGCCGAGCACCCGTTCGAACTCAGCTTGGAGTATACGATAGCCAGTTTCGTTGAGATGGAGGCCATCACGAGAAAGCTCTTCTTTGAGGAGGCCGTCCTGACCAACACAGGGAGTGAAAATGTCGACGTAGCGAACCCAGGGACCGAGCCCCTCGACCATGGAGTGAAGCTCTTTATTGAACTCCGCTATGAGAGGGGAAACATGCGCGTAGGCATCGCGAGTCGGGGTGCACGAAACAGCAAAGAGTTTTGCATCGGGGATCCGCTCGTGGATGCGCTCGAGAACCTGTCGGTAGCATCGGACAACATCGGCGATTTGAGGCTCACCAGTCTTCGCCGTCGCGCTGAGATCATTCGTCCCGTTTAGAATGAAAACAGCTCGAGGATTGAGCTCAAACACTGAACACTCGAGTCGATGGAGAATACCCCTTCCCCCTACGACACCGATGCGATCGCCAGAAATCCCACGATTTATCATCCAGTACCGAGGAAAGAGTCTCTTTTCGTCAAGCCCCTGAATACTTGAGCTTCCCAGCAAAACGATAGGCCGAGACGTCACTCCTGCTGCATGCAAAGAAGAATTCTCGCGTTCGAACTCTGCTGTCTTGCGGACATAGAGTCTGTGGCCTGAATCTTCGATGACAACGTCGGTCGGAACTTGCTTCTTTCCAGGATCTTCAAGTGATAGAAAACGCTCATAATGGAACCAGAGATGAGCTGGAATGCGCCAGTCCCAATAACGCCATGTATGGGCTCCCGGGAACTCTACATAAGTATGAGCAATTGCGCGATTGGCTAATTTTTCGTGAACGAGTCTGTTGTCCCGAACGGCCCCTGTCGAATCACTTGTTCCCACGTCGAAATAAAGCGCGATGCCTGCCGTTGTGAAGCGATCTACGAGATCCGCAACACTGTTTTCGCGCCAACGTTTTTCGTTTTCTTTCAAAGAACCGAGCCGATCGTCCAAGTGCCATTTGCCAGGGTGGTTTGTGAGCGCAAGAATGCCACTCATGGAAGATGCAGAACAAAAGAGTTCAGGATGTTTCGCTGCGAGAGAGAGAGCACCATGTCCACCCATACTGAGCCCAGTGATGGCGCGCCCCTCTTTCTCTCGACGCACAGGAAACCGTTTTTCAACATCAGCAATCAGGTCTTGCGTAATAAAGGTTTCTCTTTTTTCGTCACTGTCGACATACCAGCCGAACTCCCCGCCATCAGGACACACGACGAAGAAAGGACGACCTGCTGCATAATCCACAAGCTTGGTTTTTTCTGGCCAATCGCGGTAGCTCCCGTAAGCACCATGGAGAAGATAAATGACTGGATAACGCCGAGCTGGATCAAGCTTTGCAGGCATGACAACCACGTAGGTCGTCTCTCTGCCTAGTGCGCGACTAAACATCGTAATCGTTGTTGAGACGCTCTTGCGGGCCGTCTCGTTTCTCTTGGAGACCGTTTCTGTGGTTTTTCCCCAACTAGGAGCTGAGAGCACTGCGGTAGCGACCAGCCATGCAGCACACATTCTTAGGAAAGGCATTCTCTCTCGCATGTGTGGCGTTCCCCTCTAAAAGTGTTTTTTCTGGTTCGCCAGATCTCATCTTGTCCGTGTCCGCATGTCAATACTCAGAAACGTCGCATGAAAACATCAACATGTATTGGCGAAAGTGAAAACGAACATCATGAGAATCGCTGCTTGTCTAAGGTGAGCTCTGTAGGTAAAGAACAGTGGGGTGCCCCTCATTTGGAAATGCGAAATAATATTCGGCAATCCGAATATACACATGTGACCATGAATGTCAAGCTTGACAGAGTTTTTGCGCTGCTCGGTAACCTCCAGCGATTACGCATTGTCCACCTTCTGGCGCAAACGGGCATGAGGTTCTGCGTGTGTGAGTTGGTGGAAATTCTTGGCCTTCCGCAGCCAACTATATCGCGACTTCTTGTCCCGCTGCGGGCTTACGGTATCGTGGAGGTATCGCGAGATCGCCAGTGGGTTTACTATAAGTTGGCGCCCAAGTTTCAGAAATGGTTGGCAAACATATTCGCAGAAGCGCCGCTGTCAGATTCTGAGCTGTCACGCGATTTGAAACGTGCAGTAGGTTACTGCAAGCAGAGAGACCGCCAGGGGAACAGAGCAACCTGCGGCAGCAGGCACACGCCTAAAACTATTCCAAGGAAGGGAAAGGCAAAACTATGACGTCCGATGCGCAAGACTCTCGGCGCGCCAAAGTGTTATTTGTGTGCGTCGAAAACTCAAATCGTTCGCAAATGGCAGAGGCTTTCGCTCGACACCATGGTACAGATATCGTGGAGGCCTGGAGTGCCGGATCTCGCCCAAGTGGAAAAGTGAACCCAATGGCTGTGCAAATAATGTCTCAACGTGGCATCGACATGTCGGGACACCGGTCGAAAAGCCTTCAGGAAGTTCCGGATATTATTTGGGATTGGGTCATTACTATGGGCTGCGGTGATGCGTGTCCCTTTGTTCGTGCCAAGAACCGTGAGGATTGGGCTCTCCCAGATCCTCGGGACCTTCCAGTCGAACGCTTTGCACTCGTATGCAATGAGATCGAAAGATGTGTTATTGATTTGTTAAGGAGAATTAAAGAAACCAAATCAGCTGAAGGAGGGTCGGAGTCATGAGCGCCAACATGCCTTGCTGTGAACGTCGGAATCTTTCTCTTCTCGATCGTTTTCTCACATTATGGATTTTCCTCGCGATGATCGCGGGGATACTTCTTGGCGTTTATTTTCCTGCCGTCTCAAAAGCGATCACAAGTCTTAGTATTGGGACGACAAGTATCCCCATCGCTGTAGGACTCATCCTCATGATGTACCCACCCCTCGCAAAGGTGCATTACGAGGAAATTGGCAACGTCTTCCGCAACAAGAGGGTCGTGGGATTCGCTCTATTTCAGAACTGGGTTGTTGGTCCTCTCCTCATGTTCATTCTGGCGGTACTCCTCCTGCGAGATCATCCGGGCTACATGGTAGGAGTGATTCTGGTTGGACTCGCCCGCTGCATTGCTATGGTTCTCGTGTGGAATGATCTTGCTGATGGGAATCGGGAGTTCATGGCCGGACTTGTCGCATTCAATGCCATATTTCAGATTGTCACGTACTCTCTCTATGCGTGGTTCTTCCTCGGAGTACTTTTGCCTCTTACAGGCATGACTGGCGTTCTGTTGAACGTATCCATAGGAGAGATTGCGAAGAGCGTTCTCATTTACTTGGGAATCCCGTTTACCGCTGGACTGTTGTCGCGTCTCGTCCTGCGCCGAATCAAAGGTGACGAGTGGTACGAAAAGAAATTCATCCCCACCATCCGTCCGCTCACCCTTATTGCTCTTCTTTTCACTATCGTCGTGATGTTCTCGCTGAAAGGAGATCTCATCGTTAGGCTTCCGCTCGATGTGATCCGCGTTGCTATTCCACTCACCTTGTATTTTGTCATTCTGTTCGTCGGGACCTTCTGGCTAGCCTGGAAACTTCGGGCTGATTATCCTTCGGCTGTGAGTATTGCTTTCAGCAGTGCGAGTAATGACTTCGAGTTAGCTATAGCTGTCGCCATTGCAGTATTTGGAATACAATCTGAGCAGGCATTTGCCACGGTCATCGGTCCTTTGGTCGAGGTTCCTGTACTCATTACTCTGGTAAATCTCGCACTGTGGCTACGCCGCAAATGGGTGTGGCCTGATAGTGGACAGAAATGATTGTGCGCCAATGAGGGAAGACGTTAGTGATCCAACTCCTACAGGGCTAAGCAAACTGGGTGTGCAGAGAGACGCTGTCTCTTTGTGCACCCTGCTTTTCCCTCGATAGGTTTTACGCGTTCTCCCGCCACCCCCTCTCGACGAATTATCGAACAGATCTTTATCTGTCGAACAGTGAGTCTCCGCTCCCCGATATCCGCTCTATTGTCTTAACGATCTTCCAATCGCGTCTCTCTCTCGTAAATATGTTCTACGATGTTTTTGGCCACTTTTGTCTTGATAATAGATTTCTTGATGTTAGGATAGAAAGAGGATGGCGGAGGTGCATCAAGCAATCTTTTCCCATTTTCAGGAAAAAGAAACCATGACCACCCTCGCTCACTTACTCTCCAGGGAGGTACGGTCACATGTTCTATCAAGCCTTACTTCGAACGTTCGTGACTTTTGTCAGTGTTTCTTTCGCTATGAGTGCTTTTGCTGCCCCTCGCTTGCTTACCATCGGTCAATCGCCTGGCCCGGCTGAGAAGAAAATCGATGCTTCGCTGCTCGCTCCACAGGTAGAGAAAAAGCTAGCAGTTAGAGGTGGCTCTCTTGTTGTCTCGTCTCCGAGGAAGTTTGTTGCCGCTAAAGGTAAGCGCGTAAACGTTATCGTCGGGTGCAAGCAAGTGAGTGACGACTTCGTGAAGAAACTCCCTCTTCGCGACTCTGCCGTCACTGGCGTTTTCCCGGAGTATAATTGCATCACCGTGGCAGTTGGAAGCGACAGTGATTTGCGGACACTTGCTGCTCAAGACAACGTCGTACGCATTCGTCCTGCCATGAAGGGACATCCCAATGCGGGCGTTGTGGAGAGCCAGGCGGATTTTGCCCATCAAACTTTTTTCGTCCGCGAAGGCAGATACTTGGACGGGCTGTCGCAAAAAGTGGGCATTCTCTCCGATTCTTTTGCGTATGGTCCTCCTGTGCGTGATGAATCGACATCTCCTCCACAAAATGAATCAGGAGCTTTGCGCGGAGCAACCCCACAACTCACAGGAGATCTTCCCCCAGAAGTAGAGATTCTTGCTGATGATGCCGCGCTCTACTGGGAAGATTACACACCGAGCGACGAAGGGGAAGCAATGGCAGAACTCATTCACGACATTGCTCCTGGTGCAGCACTCGCTTTTCACACCGCAGAACCGAGCTACTTCAGAATGGCAAGTGGCATTACTGCTCTGAAGAATGCGGGATGCACAATCATTACTGACGATTACACCTATTGGGACGAGCCCTGGTTCATGGAGAGCCCTGTGTCTACAGCTATCTCCTCTGCAATCAAGGGAGGGGTAGCTTACTTCACCTGCGCCGGCAATTCGGGAGATTCGGGAATCCGACTTCGATACCGGGACATAGATCCGACGCAATCAGAAGAAAAGTATCCACCGCAACTTGGGGCTGACTTTGCGGACTGGGGAGGTGGCTACGGTGCGTATCTGCCCATTACCTTCTATCCGCCGACCT
>Ga0078972_1009954_pt1 | contig 18242 bp, 11 predicted proteins | sample YelNatPaOPGAMG01_FD_67568 | JGI IMG/M metagenome (GOLD analysis project Ga0078972, IMG submission 67568) | Hot spring thermophilic microbial communities from Obsidian Pool, Yellowstone National Park, USA - OP-RAMG-01 (SPADES assembly) (version 2) | ecosystem: Environmental > Aquatic > Thermal... | reverse complement strand
AATGACACGCAAGAAAACATTGTCATTGCGAGGAGCCGAAGGCGACGTGGCAATCTGAGCTCGTACAAATCAATGAGTCTAACCACTATGGAATTCGCGTTTATTTTCGGGAACCAGTATAAACGTGGTAAAAGAACCGTCGTGATGACGTTGCTTCCACCCGTTGCCCACATACCAACTCATTCTCCATCTTGTATTTTTCAGAGTTTTATAGTATAATAAACATGTTATCTGTAATAGATTGAAATTATGTGTGTTGCTATTCGCGCGGCCCAACGACACACGCCATGAGGGCAGCCGCCTTTATGCCGGCGTCGCGGCTTACGGTGCGTATGCGGTAATGGAGTGAGATGTCTCCGAAGCAATATCAAAACTGCTTTGTTGTCTTCCGCGTTGATGAACGGCTGTTAGGGGTTCCCCTGGATTACGTTCAGCGAGTAGTCAGAGCCGCTGAGGTATCGCCCCTTCCCAAAAGCCCTCCCTGGGTATTGGGCGTACTGAATGTGCAGGGAACAATTGTGTGCATCTTGGACACAAGGAGTCTCCTTGGTTCGCCTCCTCGAGAAATCGAATTATCAGACCAGTTTTTGATCCTCGCCCTGAATGCCAAACAAGTCGGGCTGTTGGCCGATGAAGTCATAGGGGTGAGGCAATACGAGTCTTCTCGGGTCACCGAAAGTGAAGATTTGGTCGTCGAGTCGCCCCTTATTCGGAGCATCGCCTTTGGAGAAGATCATGTCACCTTCATTCTCGATACGTCCCTCATTGCCTCTCTGCAAGAGAGGCTGCAGGGTATTGGATCGGGCAACGTCAAGGGATTTGAACAGTGGCCATGAGCCTGGACGGTCTTGAGAGCCAATTGAGAGAACTCGGAAAAATCATCTCTGAGAAGATGGGCATCGATTTTGCCGATCGCAAGCTGCCTGATCTCCGTCGCGGTATAGAACGGGCCGCCAAGCAGCTCGGACATCGAGACTGGGTGTCCTGTTTGAATTGGCTGCTCCACACTCCCATGACCAAAGACACTGTTCAGGCGCTGGCGGCTCATCTGACCATTGGAGAAACCTATTTTTTTAGAGATGAAAAGCTCTTTAAGGCCATCGAACAGCGCATCCTTCCGGACATCGTCCGGGACGCCCTCAAGACCGCCAAGGTCATCCGAATCTGGTGCGCCGGGTGTTCAACGGGTGAAGAACCCTATTCCTTGGCGATTCTCCTGCACACGACTTTGCGAGATCTCTCGACGTGGCATGTGACCATCTTGGGCACCGATATCAACACGAATGCGCTGCGACGCGCCCAGGAAGGCGTCTATACAGAATGGTCGTTTCGAGGCGCGCCAGATTGGTTGAAATCCCGTTATTTTGTCAAGCAAATTGACGGGCGGTATCGGTTGATCGACGAAGTCAGGAAGCTCGTCACCTTTGCCTATCACAATCTTGTTGAGGACCCATTCCCTACTCTTATCAGCAACACCAACGCGATGCACGTCATTTTGTGTCGGAACGTCCTCATGTATTTCAAGCCAGCAGTTCGACGTCGGGTGGTTCAGCATTTTCACGCGTCCTTGGTCGATCGAGGATGGCTGATTGCGAGTCCCGCAGAAACTTCTCTGATAGATCATCCGTTCCTCAAAAGGGTGACGCTTTTTGGAACGCTGGCGCACCAAAAAGTGTGCCCCGCAAGTAGCCGCTCAAATTATGACGCCTCGTTTGATCACGCGTTGCTGTTGAAACCTGTTTGGTCGGGTCCGGCCCGAGAAGCGAAAAACGAGGCTGATCCTACGCCGCCTGTGTCTTTGTCCCATGAGACGCCAGACGCGGTGAAAAGCCGCGCCGGTTTGCCGACGCCCGCTGCTCCCACGCAAGCCCTCAGCTTCGAAGAAGCTCAAAGGTTGTACGAGGCAGCTCGTTATGAGGAATTGATCGCAAAAGTCGCCTCCCTGGGCAGTTCAGAATTAGGGACGCAGACGGCCGATACACGCGTATTGGCGTTAGCATCTCGCGCCTTGGCAAACTCCGGCAGGCTCGATGAAGCCCAACATTGGTGCCAACTAGCCATCCAGAGTGATAAGACCAACCCCTCCCTGCGTTTTCTTTTGGCGACGATCCTTCAAGAGCTGGGCGCGTTTGACGAAGCCATCAAGACTCTCAAGACCGCGATCTATCTCGATCAAGATTTCGTCCCAGCTCATTTCGCCTTGGCAAATCTCGAGATGCGACACGGCAATGTCAACATAAGCCGTCGGCATTTCAAGAACGTATTGAAGCTGTTGGAAAAATTCCAGGAAGACGCGCCGATCCCAGAATCAGAAGGGATGACCGTGGGAAGAATGAGAGAAATCGTGCGCTCGATTTCTGATGAATCGTAGCCATTCGAGCAAAAGCTTGGAGAGAGGCCATCGAACGAGAGATGGATGAAGAAAAGAAAAAAGCCCTCAGGCAGCGGGCGCGACAGCTTGCCAAGGCGCCTTCACCAGAAGATTTCCTCGAAGAGGGCGAACTCTATCTTGAGTTTAGCATTAGCTCGGAACGTTATGCGATAGAAGCGGCGCATGTCAGGGAAGTGTACCCATTGAGGCGCATCACACCGATTCCCTGCACTCCGAGCTTCGTGTTGGGCATTGTCAACCTGAGAGGTCAAATCGTCTCTGTGATGGATATACGGGAAATCCTCGGCGTCCGAGATAGATCCATTTCAGATACGGCGAAAGTCGTGGTGATGTTCACCTCGGACCTAGAAGTGGCCATCGTGGTCGATGACGTCCTTGGCATAAGAACTATATCTTCCAAAGACGTCACAGACGACCTCTCTTTGACCCAGACAGAAGGTATCGAATACATCAGCGGCGTCACGCGGGACAGAACTGTGCTGCTGGATGCCAAACGGCTTCTGGCCGGGGATAAAATGATTGTGAACGAGGACGTCAACTAGGCGTTTGGCTCAATAGAGGCGTATCTCCCATAGGAGTAGTTTTATGGTTACGTTCGCTCCAAAAAGCATGCTGGCAAAGCTGGTTGTCTTGCTCGTCCTGGTGTCGGTCGCGCCTACGGTTGTGATAGGCATCCTCGCGTTTCAGACGAGTCGCAAGGCATTGGAAGAGGCGACGCTGGAGAAGCTTTCACTCGTCACCGAGTTAAAAAGAGCAGAGATAGTGAGGTATTTTGAGGCGTTGAGAGGAATTGCTCTGTTTCTCGGGCAGGCTGGGCCCGTAATGGCTGCATTCGAAACTCCTGACGCTGCAGCGCAGCCGGCCCCAAAGGCCGATATCCAGGGCTCGACCGCTCAAAAAAAAGAGTCGCCAGAGTTGAGTAAGCTTCTTAGCGACTTTACGACGCACTTCTCGCCAGCGGGTCGCTCCATCGATGACGTCTTGCTGATCAATGCCAACACAGGAGAGCTTGTTGCTGGTGTCACGTCCCAGGACCGAAAGCTCCCTAGTGTGTTGAAAGCTCCTGCCAAGGAAGACGGTCTCAGCCTCTTGGTCGCAAAAGTAGTGCAGACGTCCAAACCAGCGGTAGTGGATTTCAGTTACTCTTCCTTCACCAGCTCTGTCTTGGCTTTTGTGGGCGCCCCGGTCATGAACCCCAAAGGCGCTGTGGTGGGAGTCGTCGCGTTGGGCATAAGCCCCAAAAGAATTAATGAAATTATGGCTCAGACTGAGCGCATCGCGAAAAATACTTCTTTTTACCTCGTGGGCCAAGACCTGCTCATGCGCTCCCAACTCCCGGGAGACCCAACTCCCACTATTTTAAAGAAGAAAATGGATTTCGAAGCGACTCGAGCCGCCGCTAGGCACGAATCAGGAATAGGCATTATGCCGGACGAAAAAGGCGAGTTGTCTCTCATCTCTTACAGCCATGTAGGTCTGAATGAAAACCCATTGCTCGGCGCTGATTTTGATTGGACCATCGTGGGAGATGCAGAAGTTTCTGAGGTATTGGCGTCGGTCACACAGTTGCGTCATCGCATCATACTTATTGGAGGCGTCCTCGCAATCATCGCTCTCTTGGTAGCCTACTTTTCCGCTCGCGCCATTTCGCATCCATTAATGGGAGGCGTCAATGTCTTGGCCTCGGCAGCGACTCAGATCTCCGCAACCGTGTCCCAACTTGCCACCAGCAGCGCTCAGACCCTCTCCGCGGTGAACCAGACGACCGCAACCTTGGAGGAGCTTCGCCAATCGGGACAAGTCTCCAGCGAGAAGGCGAGAGCTGTGGCTGAGGATTCGCGCAAATCCCTTCAAGTGGCTCACGCAGGGAAACAGGCCACGGACGACATCATCCGAGGTATGGACCTCATCAAATCTCAGATGCAAACCATAGGAGATACGGTAATCAAATTGAGCGAGCAAAGCCGCTCCATAGAAGACATCATAGACGCAGTAAAGGACCTTGCGGATCAATCGAATCTGCTGGCCGTCAATGCATCCATAGAAGCTGCGCGCGCCGGGGAGCAGGGTAAAGGATTTGCCGTGGTGGCTGACGAGATCAAGAGTTTTGCCGACCAGTCCAAAAAGGCTACCACACAAGTTCGGACAATCCTCGAAGATATACGGAATTCCATTAGCAGCGTCGTCATGGCCACAGAAAAAGGGGGCAAGGCCGTTGAGTCTGGCGTCAATCAGTCGGAAGAAGCCGGCCATGCCATCCAAGCAGTGACCACAAGCGTCCAAGAAGCTTCACAGGCATTGACCGTGATCGTAGCCTCCGCTGAGCAGCAGGCCGTGGGAATCGATCAGGTCGCTTCTGCCATGGACAGCATTGACCAAGCAATGCGGCAGAATGTGGATGGGACAAGACAATTGGAATCAGCCGCTCAGAATCTCAAGGACCTCGGACAAAAGCTGGCCGATCTGGTCCAAGGCCGATAAGAAACTAGAATGCACGCGTATGGCATAACAGCGTTTTACCACAAGGACCGTGCGCACGGTCCCGCCTTTGTCGATGCAGAGGAGCTCTTACCATGCTAAATTTTATCTCCCGGAGTCTCTGTGCAAAACTCATGGTCTTGTTTCTCGTTGCCTCACTCTTGCCATGTATTTTATTGGGATATTTAGTGTTTTACACAAGTCGTTCTGCCTTGCAAAAGTCTGTTTTCAACGAGCTCTACACCGAACGCGATCTGAAAAAAAACCGGCTCATCTCGTTTTTCCTACGCGCGACGGAAGATGCCCTGTATTTGTCTCACGACAAAACATTGTCGGAGTACATGGACATGGTCGCCACCGCCGCCAAACCGACTGCAGCAAAAAAGGAGCAGTCTCACGCTGAACCGAAAGGCGACATCGATCAGCTAAAATCCGTTGTCGAAGAGCGGCTGAAAGAATTCATGGATCATTATGGCAGCGATGCCTATGGCTATGACGACATTGCCTTGATCAATGCCCAAAACGGCGATGTGTTGTTCACTGTAAAGAAGCGTAAAGACGAGCATGCCAATGTGTTGCAGAGCCCACTGAGAGAGAGCGGTCTGGCAAAGGTCCATGGACTGGTGGTTCGGACGGGAAAAAACGCAATGGTGGACTATTCCATATATCCCCCGGCAGACAAGCCAATTGGCTTCGTGGGAGCCCCTATCCTCAATCCGAAGGGGGAACTGAAAGGCGTCTTGGCGCTTTACCTCGATGCCCGTCGCGTCAACAGTATTATGTCAGCCGCCGGCGCCATGGGGCGAACATGTCAAAGCTATCTCGTGGGACAGGACCATCTCATGCGATCGCAGGATAGATTCGATCCCGCTGGGTCAATACTTACAAAGAGGATCGATATCCCAGCAGTCAAAAAGGCTCTCGAGCACTCTTCTGGGACCGAAGTCATGCCTGATCATCGAGGCAATGAATCGGTTATTTCCTATTCCCACGTAGGGTTGAACGAGCATAAACCCCTCAACGCGGATTTCGATTGGGCCATTATTACCGATGTCGATGTCAGCGAAGCCTTCGAGTCCATAAACGAACTCTGGTATCGCATTATCATTATCACATGCTGCATTGCTATTCTTGCCAGCGCTGTTGCCTATCGTCTGTCCAAGAGCATCTCTGAACCAATATCCAAGCTCTCCCACGATGCAGCGAAAGTCAGCGAAGGCAACCTCGACATCGAAGTTTCAGTTGCTCCCAGAAAAGATGAAATCGGCGCTCTCGTCGCCTCATTTCATGACATGGTGAACAAGCTGCGAGATCAAACAAGACAGGTACTGGAAGGGGTTTCCGTATTGGCTTCCGCCTCGACCCAGATATCGTCCACCGTGTCCCAGGTAGCCGCAAGCAGCTCTGAAACGTCGTCAGCCGTCACGGAAACCACCACCACCCTGGAGGAGCTTCGGCAGACTGGCCGACTTGCCAGCGACAAGGCCAAAAACATCGCTGAAGAAGCGAAAAAATCCGTGGAAACCGCTCAGACAGGGAAGAAAGCCACTGATGAAGTGATCGAAGGCATGAACATGATTAAGGCCCAGATGGAGTCTATTGGCGAGACGGTGATTCGCCTGAGTGAGCAAAGTCAGTCTATTGAAGAGATCATCACCGCCGTGAAAGACTTGGCTGAACAGTCCAATCTCCTTGCAGTCAACGCTGCCATAGAGGCGGCGCGAGCTGGCGAACAGGGAAAGGGATTTGCCGTCGTCGCCGAAGAGATCAAGAGCCTCGCAGATCAATCCAAGAGGTCCACTGACCAGATCAAAACAATCCTCGACGACATACGAAATTCCATCAGCGGCGTCGTCATGGCCACTGAGAGAGGCAGCAAGGCGGTAGCCCAAGGGACTCAACAATCCATACATGCGGGCAAGGCCATCGAAACGGTCACCTCGAGCGTCCGAGATGCTTCGCAGTCCCTCAGCGTGATCGTGGCGTCGAGCGAACAACAGTCTGTGGGTATTGACCAGGTGGCCCTGGCCATGGACAGCATAGATAGGGCCATGCAGCAAAATGTAGAGTCAACGAGACAATTGGAAGCGTCTGCGCGAGACCTTGAAGACCTCGGCCGCAAGCTCAAGATAATGGTGGAACGATACAAGGTGTGATCCAGGGCAGCATCTGATGGACAGGAAAGAAAAGGAATTTCTCAAAAAGCTCCGCGCCACCTTCAAGATAGAGGCTGAAGAGCATCTCGCCGCGATGTCGAGTGAACTTATTTCACTCGAGAATTCAGAAGACCCCGCGCAGCTCGCAGCCTCCATCGAAAGCGTCTATCGGGCAGCCCACAGCCTTAAGGGCGCTGCAAGGGCAGTTGGGTTGAGAGACGTCGAGTCTGTCTGTCAGTCATTGGAAAGCGTCGTCTCGTCAATTAAAAAACAGGAGCTTGCGCCGTCTCAAATGTTTTTCGATGTGGCGCTCAAGACCGTGGACATATTGAACCAACTGGTGAACGAACAAGAGAGCGCGCCTGTTGGGGATATTCTGAGAGAGATTGAGTCCCTCCTGCAGGAGCGGCGGGAGCCTGGGGTCGCGAAACCCGAGGCGCCTGTTGAGGTTGGGACCGCGGCGCCCTTCATCGAATCCCCTGCAATGAGAGAGCCTCTTGCAGAAAAGCCCTCCGAACCTGTTCAGCCTGCTGAGCCCTCCGTCGAAAAGCCCCAGCGCCAAGAGGAGGATGCCAAGCACGCAGCAGGAGCCGTGCAGAGACGCCTACCCCAGAGCGACACCATAAGAATTTCCACGGCGCGCTTGGATGCTCTCCTCTATCAAGTCGAGGAGATGGTCTCAATCAAAATCGCGGCAGCCGAAAGGCTCGCTGAACTGCGGACTCTGGCGGCGCTTCTGGACGCGTGGGAGAAGACTTGGAAGCGTGTACGCACGGATTTGAGACGATTTCAAGAGGTCTGCCCCCTGGGAAAAACCCCAGAAAAGGGACCAGATGCTGAAACCTTGCGCCTCATCGACTATCTCGTAAAGCACGAAACCCTCCTCAAGGACGCAGTTGTCAGGACGAACCGTTTGTCCAAAAACGCGGAGAATGAATCTCGCTCCATTGGCGGCATGATAGATGTACTCATGGACGACATGAAAACGTTGTTGATGATGCCGTTCGCGAGCCTCCTGGAGCCCTTCCCAAAATTGGTGCGAGATATTTCTCACGACCAGGGAAAAGAGGTCGCTCTTATCGTCGAAGGTCAAGAAGTCGAGATCGATCGCCGCATCCTCGAAGAAATGAAAGACCCTCTCATTCACCTGGTGAGAAATTCCCTGGATCACGGAATCGAGAAGCCCGATGTACGAATTCGCCATCGCAAGCCCCCTCAAGGGACGCTGCGGATCCAGGTCTCCCAGCAAAGTTCAAACAAGATAGAAATACTCGTCTCCGATGATGGAGCAGGCATCGACGTCGCGAAGGTAAAGAAAGCTGCTGTTTCTCGGCAGGTGGTGTCCGAAAAAGAATTGGAAGGGCTTTCCAACCAGGAGGCGCTCGGACTCATATTTCGGTCTGACGTGTCCACGAGCGACATCATAACCGACTTGTCCGGGCGGGGACTCGGTCTCGCAATCGTCCAGGAAAAGGTGGACAAGCTGGGAGGGCATGTCTCGGTCGAATCCACCCCCCTTGAAGGTACATCGTTCAGGATCGTCTTGCCGGTCACGTTGGCGACGTTTCGAGGCATCCTGGCCGAGTGCAATCAGCGGTTGTTCGTGATACCCACGTCAAGCGTCCAGCGGGTGGTTCGCATAAAAAAAGACTCGGTTCGGAGGGTCGAAAACCGTGACACTGTGGTCATAAGGGATCGCGTTCTGCTGTTCGTGTGGTTGGCAGAGGTGCTCAATATAGCCGATGGGAAGGATCACGACGACGAGGATTTCATCTCGGCGGTGGTGTTGAACGCAGGACAAAGGTCCGTGGCCTTCGGCATCGACAGAATTGTCAGCGAGCAAGAGGTCATCGTCAAGGGATTGGGCAAACAGCTCGCGAGGGTCAGGAACGTGGCCGGCGCCACCGTATTGTCTTCCGGCGAGGTTGTGCCTATCCTTAACGTATCGGACCTGGTCAAATCAGCGTTGAGTCATCGCGCTGTCTCTACCGGCGTAGCGACTCAAAGGCGAGCCGCACAGAAAAAGCGTTCTCGCATCCTCGTGGCTGAAGATTCGATAACCTCCCGCACCCTTTTGCGGAACATACTCGAGTCCGCGGGCTATGATGTGGAAACTGTCGTGGATGGCTGGGAAGCCTGGCAAATCTTGCGCTCGCGGAATTTTGACCTTCTCGTGTCTGACGTACAGATGCCAAAAATGGATGGCTTCGAGCTGACGGAAAAAATTCGAGCGGATAAAAAGCTGGCGGAACTACCGGTTGTTCTTGTAACATCTTTGGAGTCCCCAGAAGACAGAGAACGGGGTATAGACGTGGGAGCGAGCGCCTATATAGTCAAGAGCAGTTTTGATCAAAGCAACCTTCTGGAAGTGGTCGGCCGATTGCTCTAAAGGCCGGAGTGTCAGATGATTAAAGTACTTATTGTGGACGACTCCGCGGTGGTTCGGGAGGTGCTCCGGCACATCTTTGGTTCCGATCCTGACATTGAAGTCGTCGGCGCGGTGACAAACGGCGTAGAGGCCGTCGATTTCGTGTCCAAAACCCGCCCTGACGTCATCACCATGGATATAGACATGCCAAAGATGGGAGGATTCGAAGCCACACGGAAAATCATGGAGACCAACCCGGTACCGATCATTATTTTGACGGCGAGCTGGGACCCCCATGACGTGGACAAAACATGGAAGGCGATGGAAGCGGGAGCCGTCCATGCCCTCGAAAAACCCTTGTTTGTCGGTGACATCGATCACAGTCCGGATGTCCAAAATCTAATCCAGACGGTGAAACTGATGTCCGAAGTCAAGGTGGTAAGGCGCTGGCCCAAAAGGCCCGACGTCTCGCCAAGAAGGCCAGTCCCTGAAAATTATGCCAGCATAACCGGGCGGGACATTGACATCATTGCCATAGGCGCGTCCACAGGCGGCCCCCCCGCGGTGAAAACAATACTTGCGCCGCTTCCTGAAGCGTTTCCCGTACCCATCGTACTCGTGCAACACATCGCTCCAAATTTTTCAAAAAGTTTCGTAGAATGGCTTGACCAGGCAAGCCCCCTGAAGGTCAAATTAGCGTTTCATGGAGAGAGAATGCTGCCCGGCCATGTCTATGTAAGTCCCGACCAATGCCAGATGAGGGTTGAAAGGTCTGGGAGGATTTCTTTGACCAGCGATGAACCGGAAAACGGTTTGCGGCCGTCGGTATCGTACCTGTTTCGGTCAGTGGCCCAGGTGTACGGCAGCAAGGCATTGGGAATACTATTGACAGGCATGGGGCGCGATGGCGCGGAAGAATTACTGTTGATGAAAAATCTTGGAGCGACGACCATTGCCCAAGACAAGGAAAGCTCTGTCGTCCATGGGATGCCCGGGGAAGCCATCAAACTGGGCGGCGCTTCATTTATACTTCCCCCGGGAAAGATCGCCGATATGCTCACCTCCTTTGCTCATCGGAGACAACTCACATGACCTCTCAGCATTCGCCGCAAAACCGAGACCCGCTGCAGGATGAGCAGGAAATATTGATCGTCGAGGACAGCCCGACCCAGGCCGCGAGGCTCCAATTTATTTTGGAAGAGCACGGCTTTAGGGTCTCGTGGACCCCCAACGGCAAGGCGGCGCTCGAATATTTGCAAAAAAACCATCCCACGCTGGTAGTCAGCGATGTCGTCATGCCGGAGATGGACGGATACGAATTGTGCTCCAAGATCAAGCAGGACGAGAAACTCAAAGACATCCCGGTCATCCTTCTCACGGCCCTCTCAGACCCGAGCGACATCATAAAAGGATTGGAAAGCGGCGCAGACAACTTTATCACCAAGCCATATCAAGAAAGATTTCTCATCTCCCGCATACAATACATCCTTATCAACAGGGAGTTGCGGAGCAAATTCCCCACTGAAATGGGGATCGAGATCTTTTTCGCAGGGAAAAAACATTTTCTCGCCGCCGACCGCATTCAGATTATCGATCTGTTGCTCTCGTCCTACGAAGCTGCGGTGGAACAATTTCGGGAGTTGGAAAACGCCAATTGGGAACTCGCCAAGGCCACAGAAACAGCCGAAGCGGAAGCTCGCAAACTCCGCGCCCTCATCGAGGCCATGGACGAAGGCGTCGTCTTCGCAGACGCCAACGATGTCATCACCGAAGCGAACGAGTGGTTTATTCAGCAAGTGGGCGCGCATCGGAAGGACATCATCGGCAAAGAACTTTGGGAATTTTTCGATCAACCGCATATCAATTCCATGTTGAAGAATCGCATCAACTCCTTCAAATCGAACACCTCACGGGATCCGCTTATCCGCACCCTTCAGCTCTTCGGAAAAGAGGTGTCTTTTCGCGTCCAACCGATCTTCGACAGTCGTTCCTACAGAGGGGTCATCTTCAATATAGTTGATGTGACTGACCTGGTGGAAGCCCGCAACAAAATGGAGCAGGCGAGCAAGGCTAAGAGCGAATTCCTTGCCACCATGAGCCATGAGATACGGACGCCCATGAATGGCATCATCGGCATGACAGACCTCGCCTTGCAGACAAACCTGGATAATGAACAAAGAGAATATCTCTCCGCGGTCAAAGAATCCGCTGAAGCCCTCCTTGCGCTCATCAACGACATCCTTGACTTGTCCAAAATCGAAGCGGGAAAGTTCGAACTCGCCTTCGTGGATTTCCGTCTCCGAGACTTCCTCAGCCGAGTGATTACGTCCTTGAATGTGCAGGCAAAGGCAAAAGGACTCTCCCTTAGCTCTCAGGTTTCGCCAGACGTCCCGGATTTCCTCTTGGGAGACCCAGGCGCGTTGAGGCAAATTCTCATGAACCTTCTCGGCAACGCCATAAAATTCACCGAGCAGGGAGGGGTCTCCGTTGAGGTGCTTCTCGAGAAAGCCACCAATGCGCAAGTTGTGCTCCACTTCGTCGTCGCTGACACCGGAATTGGCATTCCGCCCCAGGAAACGGCAAGGATTTTTGAACGCTTTGAGCAGGTCGATGCCTCCACGACCCGCAAATACGGCGGTACAGGCTTGGGATTGTCCATATCAAACCAGCTCGTCCGCATGATGGACGGTAAAATGTGGGTCGAAAGCGAACTCGGAAAAGGTAGCAAATTCCATTTTACGGTGGTGCTTGCGCTTCAGCGCGATGTGTCCGCAGCCGCGATAATGGGGCCTGCCAGCCTCAGAGACCTGCGAGTCCTCATCGTGGATGACAACGCGAACAATAGAACCCTCCTGGAACGCATGTGTCTCAACTGGGGTATGAGGCCTGAAACCGTCCCAAGCGCCAAAGAGGCTCTGCAAGCTGTCCAACAAGCAGCCGTCGCAGGATCGCCATACGATTTCGTCATCACCGACCAGTCCATGCCAGAAATGGACGGTTTTGAATTGGCCAAGGCGATTACACAAGAACACGCGCAGAATACCAACCTCAAGATATTGCTCCTCACCTCCATGGGCACGCGAGGCGACGCTGCAAAATGCATGCAGGCGGGCATTGCAGCTTACCTGCATAAGCCTGTCAATGAATTTGAACTCCTCGACGCAGTCTTGCACGCAAGAAGACAAACCGGCGCGCAGAATGGACAGCTCCCCCTCATCACCCGCCATTCTTTACGAGAAAGTAAGAAAAGCCTCAAAATATTACTCGTCGAGGACAACAAGATAAATCAGGTCCTTGCCCAAAGGCTTCTCCAGAAATGGGGTCACGAGGTGCATGTCGCCAACAACGGCAAGGAAGCTGTTGAGGCCTCTGCAAATCAAGATTTCGACCTCATTCTCATGGACGTCCAGATGCCTGAAATGGATGGCATCCAGGCAACCCGCGGCATCCGGCAGAGGGAAGAAACCACGGGAAAACACGTCCCCATCTTCGCCATGACTGCCTATGCCATGGAATCCGACAAAGAAAAATGCTTGGCAGCCGGCATGGATGGATACGTCTCCAAACCAATTAATACCCAAGAACTTTTTCAGACCATCGAGGCGCTGACGGCTGAGGAACCCTGATTCGTGCAGCGACGACGCTTGAGCGCTCCCCAGAGCGGCGGAGTCAATAGACATAAAAGGTCATGATGTCAAGGTAAATTATCCCGTTTCTAGACACTTTTGTTGACATAACGACGCTATGAGATTATAATTACAGCATGAGTATCTCATAATCTCGGGCTGGCCCCGAACGCGTCGCCTGACCGCAAGGGATGTTTCCATGAAGAAATGCCTTCTCTCCTCACTCATCATCGCAGCGATCCTGTTAGGGCTGTGCGGCTGCACGAGCGAAGTTCCGCAAAAACCTGCCTCCGAACCGGCCGCAAACCAGAAATTGGTTTCGGACCTCCAGGATACCATCGCGCAAGCGCGGGAGAATCTCGAGAAGGAAAAGGAGCGCAATGCGCAGTTGATGCAGCGTGTGCAGTCTTTGTTGGAGGCGTTGACAGAGGCAGAAAAGCGATTTAGCAGCCTTCAAAAGGGGGAACCGTCGGATACTTCCCCAGAAGCCGAGCGCAAAAGAATCGAACTCATGGGCGCCAAGGCCCTTGCCGAGTTTCGGGCTGAACAGTTTCGACGCCGCTTGGATGAGTTGAGCCAAGACCTCGACGCCAAAGAGAAGGAGTTAGAGAAGATCAGGCAGAACGCACGTCAGAAGGATGAGGAAGTGCAGCGTCTGCGGAAGGCCATCGAGGAAATGCAGGCAGCTGAAAAGACCAGAACCCAGGAACTCACGGCCCGACTCGAACAGATTTCTCGAGACCTCCAAGAACGAACCGCCGCAGCCGAGCAATTCAAAAAGGATCTCGAGGAGAAAAACGAGCTCCTGGCAGCCCTGAAAACCGCAGTCGCCGATGCATCAAAACTGAAAACCAATGCTGAAGCAGAAATTGCACGACTCAACGACCAACTCGCGGACGTGACTAAGCAGTTGCAGGACTCCCAGGCCCTCGCCGCGCAACAGCAGCAAGAACTTGCCGCAAACCAAAACCGCCTGGCGCAATCGCAGCAGGAAATTCAGCGGCTGGCTCAGGAGGTGCAAACCTGGCAGCAGGAGACCCAGCGGGCCCAGCAAGAAACTGAAAAGATGAAGGCCATCGCCCAGGGCTATGCCGATCAGGCGGAAAAATTTAAGGCTGAGTACGAACGAGCCAAACAGGAAGCCGAGCAATTTCATGCAGAGTCCAATAGGGCGCGCGATGAGATCGTGCAGTTTCGAGTCGAAACCGACCGCGCGAAACAGGAAGCCCAAGACTTGAGAACAAAGGTGTGGGAGCTTTCGCTCAAGCTGCAGGCCATGGAGGCCAAACTCCAACCTCCTCAGCCAGACCAGCCTTCCAGCGTTGACAAACTGCTGGATCATCCCGTCGTCACCAAGGAGCAGGAGCCGACGTCAAACCTCTATTGACCGCTCTCGAAAGTCTTCCATCGCAACATGACGTCTCGGAGGACCCTTCCATGAAACCCCTGAACTATCTCGTTGCCGCGGAGGAAATGAGGGCTTTCGACGCCGCTGCCATCAATGAATACGGCATTCCCGGCGTCGTCCTCATGGAGAACGCGGGAAGAACCACGTTCCAAATCTTGTGCGCTGAACTCTCCAAATCTGTCCATGAATTAAAGGCAGTGGTGGTCGCAGGCCCGGGGAACAATGGAGGAGACGGCTATGTGGTCGCCAGATATTTGCTCAATCACGGCGCTGAGGTGCACACCTATCTGTTGGCGCCCAGAGATAAGATCAAAGGCGACGCCCTCACCAATCTCGCCGTCCTCGAAAAGATGACGGATCGGATTTATGCGGTTCACGACCAGGCTGCGTTGAAGGAGGTTGCGGCTCGGTGGTTCGACAGCGACGTCATTGTGGATGCAATCTTGGGTACTGGGCTCGCCTCGGACGTCCGATCGCCGTACCGAGAAGCCATCGATTTGATCAACGAGACCAAGGCGTTCAAGGTAGCCATTGATATACCTTCGGGGCTCGACTCAAATACCGGCAAGGTGCTTGGCGCAGCGGTAAAGGCAGACCTTACGGTGACGTATGGCTTCCAGAAGGTGGGGACCGCTGTGTATCCGGGTGTGCGTTACTGTGGTCGGGTCCGTGTGGTGGATATTTCCATCCCTCGTGCAGCGGTGGAGCGCCGCCCGCCACAGACCATATTGTACGAGAGGGCAGACCTCCAGGCGTACCTCGATGCACGATCCAACCCTGAAAACCACAAAGGTTCCTTCGGCCATCTGCTTGTAGTGGGGGGCTCACCAGGAAAAACCGGCGCCCCTACTATGGCCGCACGAGCAGCATCGACAATTGGGGCTGGGCTCGTGACGGTCGCGGTTGCGGCTTCCCTCAATCCCATCCTCGAAGCAAAGTTGACCGAAGAGATGACCGAGCCCCTTCCTGAGACTGCCATGGCTGGATACCTGGGTGAAGAATCAGCTCAACGGGTCCTCGAATTGGCAGAAGGCAAACGCTGCATGGTCGTGGGGCCAGGGCTCTCAAACAGCAAGGATGTATTGAAGCTGTTAGAGCGAATCCTCGAAGGATATCACGGCTGGATCGTGATCGACGCGGACGGTCTGAATGTGCTCGCCAAGAATCTCGAACTCCTCGAGCATACCCGCGCGTCTGTCGTGCTTACCCCTCATCCCGGGGAGATGGCGAGACTCACAGGTTTAACGGTGCGCGAGGTACAGGACAATCGGATACGGGCCGCGCGGGATACGGCAAAACGGTTAAGAGCGTGGGTAATCCTCAAAGGCGCGCGAACCATCACCGCGTCGCCTGACGGAGTCGTCTTTATCAACACCACGGGCAGCCCTTGGATGGCTTCCGGCGGACAAGGCGATGTGCTGAGCGGAATACTCGGAGGACTCTTAGTACAAAACATACCGGTAGATATCGCGTTGCCCCTCGGCGTCTATCTCCATGGGCTCGCGGCCGACAATGTGATCCTGCGACGAGGCCCATCTCCCGTATTGGCAGGCGACGTCATCAACGAACTACCCACGACATTGGCCGAACTAGCCAATGCAGAGCCCCTCACAAACTCATCTTCAATAGGGAGACTTACCCGTTCCCGGATGTAATCACGGTTTCGAAAAGGGCTTGGCCGACTGATTCATAGGGGCTCAGTTTGCCGCGTCGCCTCACGCCTCCTCGCAATGCCATAGCCGCCCCGCCCTTGTGCGGGGCAGCGTAACATAGCCCAGGGCAACGCCCTGGGACAGGCGCGGGTCGAAAAAATGCCGCCCACCCGACGTTGTCCCGACGCCTCACGTCTCCTCGCAATGACATAGGTCCCGCACATGGACGAGGGTCCCTCGCATTGACGAGGGTCCTTGCAATGACGGGCGTCCCTCGCAATGACGGGCGTCCCTCGCAATGACGGGCGTCCCTCGCTTGTCATTTCGAGCGAAGCGAGAAATCTTGATAACTTTGGAGAATGGCGATAGGGCAGACCTTTGCGTTGACTTCAACGTTGCCTTTTGGGTCACCCAAATGATTTCACGGCAGTTTCATGCACAGGCATTGACTCGAAACGCGGCAACGGTTATCGTCGTATGGTGAGGAAAAGATATCAACTGGGCCGCAAGAAGACGAAATGATCGATACCCTGAAAATTTACAACGAACTGAAAATGGCCATGGACCCGATCGCGGCTGAAAAGATCGCAGACGCCATCGGTTTGGTATATGAAGAATTGCGTCATTCCGTGACCAAGGCCGAGTTCAATGAATTGCGAGATGTCGTTGCGGAGCTGGCAGCAGCCCAGAAACGCACCGAAGAAAGACTTGAACAACTCGCACAGGCTCAGAAACACACCGAGGAAAGGGTCGAACAACTCGCACAGGCTCAAAATCGAACAGAGCAAAGACTTGAACAACTCGCCGAGGCTCAGAAACGCACCGAGGAAAGACTTGAACAACTCGCCGAGGCTCAGAAACGCACCGAGGAAAGACTTGAACAACTCGCCGAGGCCCAGAAGCACACCGAGGAAAGGCTTGAACAACTCGCACAGGCCCAGAGGCACACCGAGGAACGTGTGAACGAGCTTACCCAGTCTCTTACGAGGCTGACGAACAAAGTCGAAGACCTTGTAGGCGAGATGAAGGTTTTCAAGAAAGAGCTCGGCGGTCTCGCCCATACAGTTGGATACAGATTGGAAGACGAGGCCATGAAGGCCCTGCCTGGCCTTTTGAGAAAAGACCATGCAATTGAAATACAGGGTCCTCTGGTCAGAGATTACTTTGAAATAGGCCCGAACAGATATGTGGAGCTCAACATTTGGGGGTGGGGGACTCTCAAGGGGAAAAGGGTCGCAATACTCGGGGAAGCCAAGAGTCAACTCAAGAAGGGTGATGTGGACGGTCTGCTTCAGACAATCAAGACGCTAGAACCTTTCATCAACCATGACATCATCCCAATCCTCGTGACCTATCAGACGTCGCCAAAAGTAAGGGAATACGTCAAGGCAAAGGGCATTCATCTTTACTTCTCATACCAATTGTAGCAGGACGCTGTTGCGCCATTGCTTCGGAGCGCTGCGTTCAGACTTGCATTCCGCGCCTTGCTGTCGTTATTACAGGTAAATTTCACCCTGATCGTGCAGACGGGCAAATCAGAGGCCCGGCGTCTCAGCGCATTGCCTTGTCCCTCGAGGCTGCGAATTCGAAGGGCTGAGGTCCGCACGAGATTGCCGCGACGCCTGACGGCGTTTGGGAACCACTGTATTATGTATGAGGCCCGAGATAGTCCAGGGCCAGTATGCTGATATCATCATTCGGCGGCGTATTGTTCCCAAAAAGCATCAGCTCGCCGTACAGGGTATCTAGCATCGACTGCGGTCTCAATGATCTGAGGTCCCTGACGTACTGATAGAACCGATCCTCGCCAAACATGTTGCCGCGGTCGTCAAAATATTCGGTAATGCCATCGGTGTAGATGATCAGGCGATCCTCTGGCGCCAGTTTGGTTACCCCTTCTTCGAACGGCGTCATACCGCCGAGGCCTATCATGCACCCGCCCGCCTCAAGAAGTTCCAGATTCCCATCCCCCCGAACCACCACTGGGAAGGGATGACCTGCATTGCTGTACCGCAGCTCACCTGTCGCCGTGTCCAAAACAAGGTAGGTGATGGTAAAGTATGTGTCGAATCTCTCATAAGGATAGGCGCTGTCGAGCATTTCCAGCAGCGCGGCAGGTGAAACGAAGATGGATGATTGATCAGGGACTTCTTTCTGCGCCT
>Ga0078972_1009953_pt1 | contig 18244 bp, 33 predicted proteins | sample YelNatPaOPGAMG01_FD_67568 | JGI IMG/M metagenome (GOLD analysis project Ga0078972, IMG submission 67568) | Hot spring thermophilic microbial communities from Obsidian Pool, Yellowstone National Park, USA - OP-RAMG-01 (SPADES assembly) (version 2) | ecosystem: Environmental > Aquatic > Thermal... | reverse complement strand
TCTTTTACTTCATTATGCTCCTTTTTATGTATTATGAGTATTTGAGACTGTAACAGCAATTGAGCTGTTCACTTTTTTGTACTTGTTATCCAAATCCTTTCCGTATGACTTCGTTAAATCGGAAAACGAAAACGGGAAAACAACCAATCGCTTCGCGACTAATTCTAACATTGATTTAACAAAATTTTTTCTTTTTATTTGAAATAATTATCTAAAACTATAATTATCTAAAACTATAATTAAATACACAAATCTTTTTAAATTTCTGAATGTCTACAAATTGTATGAAAAAAACAATAAGGGCTATATGTGAAACCGACTTGCCAATTGTAGAGCATGAAGGAACTTTAGAAAGCAGATTGCCTGTAATCTATAACAAACATACATCTAAACACATGTCCTTTAATACAGGAGATTATAGGACACGCGAGGTGATGGAGAGAGAAGATGGAATTGGATATAATCCAAAAACAGGCATCTTTTATCAGACAAATAACTTCAGAAGGTAGATATTGGCTTAAAGTTCCTGTAAGAGCTGTCGCTTATGTAACTGGAAATTGTAATTATAATTGTACTCATTGTTATGCTTCTGATTTTTCTAGGAATCAATTAAGTCTTGAACAATATAAGCATATTTTTCAAAAATTATTTGATTGGGGAGTTTTTGAGGTTGTTTTTCTTGGAGGGGAACCTTTTGCTCGTTCTGATTTTTTAGATATTGTTAAAGAAGCAGTAAATCTTCAAATGGGGACTAAAATAAGTACAAATGCTTCTTACATAGATAAAAAAAATATTAAAAGAGTTAAAGAATATTTTGATGGAAAATTGCAAGTTAGTCTTGATGGAGCAGATGAAGAAACAAATGATAAAGTACGAGGAAGAGGCTCTTATCACAAAACTTTAAGAGGAATAGAAGAATTACTTGAAGAAGGTATTCACTTTAGTATTGGTTTTGTTGCAAATGCTAAAAATTATCAGAATCTAAATGATATTTACAGGTTTGCACAATCGAAAGGAATAGATGGTCTGCATGTTATGCGGGGGATGCCTAAAGGTAGAGCTTTGCTTTCTTGGAAAGATTTTGTTTTATCAAATGAGCAATGGGTAAATACAATAAGAAGACTGAGGGAAATTGCAGACCCTAATAAAAATCCAAAAATTCAACTTGATGGTACCTACGAATATGAAAATAGCACTGAACCTTTGGGAAAATGCCTTTCTGGTTGCGAAGCAGGGAGATACGAATTATCATTTTTACCAAATGGGGATATCATTCCTTGTGATATGTTTCATAACTTAGTTCTTGGAAATATTTTGGATGTAGATTTAGATGACTTGTGGTTAAATAATCCGATACTAAATATATTTAGAAATGCTAAGAAGTTTGTAAAAGGAAAATGTGGCAAATGCGAAGTTGATTTTTGTAGCGGGTGTAGATATCAATCTTATATTTTAAATCGTAGCTTTGAAGAATCCGACCCTTTCTGTGTAAGGGATGTTTTAATGAAATATAATGACAAATAAATACATATATGAATATAAAGGAAAAAGAATAAGAATAAAACTTCCAGTAGGTGAAAAATCTCGCACTTCAGAAATCAAAACTGAGTTAATTTTTACTAATTTTAGTCCAGATATTTATCGCGGAATGAGTTTTATCGCTGATGAGAACGGAAGTAGCACTATGCCTTTCTTTTCGACAAGAGGAGCGTATAAATTAACAGATAGTATGTTTCCTTATATTGAAGTAAAAGGTTGTGGAATCCCAAATAGAGGAATCTTAAATAAGTATTTTTTAGAAGATGGAAGAGACAAAGACGAAATACAAGATCCTATTGGAGGGTTTTCGCTGAATAAAGCAATTATAGAATGGAAGATGTTAGAAAAATTACGAACTGAAGGAGTTCAAACACACATCCCAATTGCTCTTTTAAAAATAAAAGAAATTAAAGGACCAAGAGGAGAAGATCTTGCGCTCCTTATTCGTTCAGGGAGATCTAATATTCGTTTATCTTATCTTGAAGGGATTGTTTTGGAAAACATGGAAAATATTAGAGATGATGCTCTTTATTCTGTTGGAAAAAACCTTTCTTTAATGCATCACAGATTAAATTTATGCCACAATGCGCTCCATGAGGAAAATATAACTCTTAATGGAGAAATTGTTGATTTAGAGTATGCTTCCTCCTCAACAGAGGAAGGAATTTATAGAGATATTTGGTACGCTCTTCTTTCTTTTGCGGAGATATTTGGTACTCCCCTAGATACTTCAAAATTTGTTGAAGGGTACACTAATAGAAGAAGAGATTTTATAGTGTACGGTAAAAACATGCGAGAAATGGAAAAAAGTTCTAAAATTACGGCGGAGAATATCCTAAATATCCAAAGATAATTCGATTGTTCTCTCAGTAAAACCAAATTTTTTAAAAAATCTTAATGCTTCTTTATTCTTAAAATGTACATCGAGATTTATTCTTCTAATTTTATTTTCTTTTGCATAGTTAATCAAAAAATCCATTAATTCTTTACCATAACCTCTTCCTTTTTCAATTGAAAAAATCTCTTCTAAATTAATTTCATCTTTTTCTCTAATAAACCACACAAAACCTTTAACCACTTTTTCTTCTAAAACAAACATAAAAGAATTTTTAAAATTTTTCTTTAGAATTTCTTTGTATTCTTTTTTGGTTATTGGCTTTTCTCCAATTTTCTCAAATTGTTTTTTCATCAATTTTTCATAATTTTCTGCTATAAATGAAATTTCTTTTGGTTTAAGTTTTCGTATCATAGTACTTTATACATTTACACAGATTTATTAATTTATCTAAATCCTAATATACTTCGCTCCCGCCCGTTCTTTTTCTGAAAAAGAACCAAAAACACGTCCCCTCCCCCGTTGCTTCGCAACATATACTCTGCCTTCAACAGTTATCTTATAGCAGTAAGAAAAAAATACGGTGGCAAAAAATTTTCGGCGCCCTCGTGACTTTGTGTTTTTGGGCGAAGCCCAACGTTGCACTCTCGCATTTTTTCAAAATGCTCGGGGCAACTAACAGCGATTTACATGCTCGAGTGTTGCACTCTCCGACCAATTTTTGGAGATTTATAATATTTTAAGATAGCCAGAAAAACATCGTTAAATCGCATTTTATGTGCTTTATTCTCATAACATTTTCGCCCATAAGAAAAACGCCACCTTAAACTATTAAGTTGTGTTGTTATAAATAACAAAGTAGTTACCTATAAGTCTTATTTGGTTTACACAAAAGAACATTATCTTTTGCAGCTATAGGATAGAAATGATAAAAAGAGGTTAGAGGCATACCATCAGACGCAATTGTTATCAGATTTTTATAGATTGTGTCTTGATTATCAATATTAAAAAATCCTTCAAATCCACCATTTTTTGGGCATAGGGCTTGGGAAAATTCCGAATTAAGAAAAAGACAGAGCATTCTTACAAAACAAGGGATGGTTAATCCTGAAATAAGAAGAAAGATGAGAGGGAAGAAGATGATTGATAAAGAAAACAATCCTATGGAATACTTAGTTTATTTTGAGAAATATTGCAGAGATAAGTTAAAGAACTTAAGGCAACTTTTGTATATACTCAACAGCTACAATAATGACAGATATGACGGATTTGACACTTAGTTTCACTCAGATTTCCTATGTGAGAAACGAGTAGAAATAATTGTCATATCTGTCATAGAAACTTTTTTGTGGCTAATTCTGTCCCATTCATTTTTGAAACTCTTTACTTGCAATTTTTTCTTCTTTTCTTGCCATCTGATTATATAAAATATTAGTTAATCTCTGAATTTCTTCCATCTTATTTTCCATAAAGGTTATTTTATCCTTTAAAATTGTATTTTCCTTCTCAGTTTCAGTTAATCTTTGCTCTATCTCTGTTTTTGTTTTATCAACAAGCAAGTCTTCTTCTGAGATAGTATCTTTCATCCCCAACATTTCAGAATAATAATGAATTTTATCAGATTTCTTCCATCCAAATTTATACTTTAAGGCACTCTCACTCTTGTATCTTGGAAGCCAATAACAGCAAGAGCAATGCCTAAAATCATACATTGTGAGTTCTGAGAACTTCTTTCCTGCTTCAGAAACCTTATCTCCAAAGAGTTTTTTTGCCAATCTCTACAAATATCTGTTTGTGGCATAATAGTTTATCTCCTTAAACAGATAATCTTCAGGCTTCAATTCTTTCTCTTTTATGTAATTTCTGAGAAAATCAGAGCATAACATTAGTTTTATCCTTCTTCCAAAGGTTTTGCTCACTTCCTCCCTGATATAAACTTCCTTGCAATCATTATACAAATCTGAAACCTTGACGTTGAACAATTCTGTTGGGCTTCTTATTCCACTATCCCACAAGAACATCATAAGAACCCTATATTCATATTTTGCATTGTCACATAATTTCTTGAATTGCTCTTCATTAAGATAAACCCATCTTGGCTTTGTGTAAGAGGTATCCAAATCTGTTGTGATATCCAAAATCTCATTTCCATTTTTCTTATTGACTTTCATATGCCAATGCCAAAATGTCTTGAAGCACTTGACATAATCAGCAACAGAGAGATACTCTTTTCCATCTTTTCTCTTGATACTTTCATTTCTCATTGAACTGAAGAAACTCATTAACATCTCTTCTGTAAGATTTGCAAGGTTATCGATGTTGTATCTCTGCTCAAACTCTTTGGCAAGGAAACAGAGCCTTATCCTGAGAGTGTTCAATCTGGTGTAACTCCTTGAGCCTTTTCCACACTTGGTTGCAACATTAAGCCCATTTTCCGTATATATCAAAGATATACCTCTTGATTAAGTCAGAGTTCTTCTTGCTAAGCCCTTTCAAATCAGAATTTTGGGCTGTTTCCTTCCAATTGAGGTATCTTTCCTTATTTTTGTAAATGTCTATTTTCATATATTAACTCTTGTTGTTTTTTCTTTAAAAGCAACTTGTATATTGAGGCATACAAATTTATACCCCAAGAATTAATCAATATGGTATAATGCTTGGCGGGAGCATAATACCTTTCTGACGAAAGTGAGGGGTATATATTTAGGGCAGAAAGAACCTTCTTGTCAATAGAAAGTATCATATCTCTCTTATCTTCCAACCCCCCTAAGATAATTTATTTTGAAGAGTAAATTTGAGGGTGTTGGAGAAAGATTAGAGGAAACAATTTTTATTGTGTCAAATTCTCTCTTTTGCTCTTGAAAAGGCATATTAAATTCCTTATGCATTTCTTTCATTATTTTTTTATGCCATCTTTTCATTTGTTTTCCTTCTTTGGTTGTTGGCTTGTTAAGTTCTTCTGCCTTTGCTATCTCTTTTTTGTATTTCTTGGGGTTCTCTCTTATTTCCCTGAGCAGATAAAAATATTTCAAAATGCAGTTTTTGGCATAGTATTTCAGAGTAGCATTGATCATATCCTCATCAGGAAACTCCTCAAGTATCCCTTTCCTTATATCCCCTGAAAGAAGAGTTGCATCTCAAAAAGCAGTTGAAGATATTTCAAAGGAAGTTGATAGATTATTTTTAGATAAGGAAACATTTGAGAAAGATATTGAAGAGTGGGGAAGAACGCTATATCCAAACCAAGATATTAAAGATTATCCGACGATAAAATTATTATCAAGGGCAATGATAAACTATTACCTGCTCAATTATCTTTAATTATAGAGCCTTTAAAGAAGCCGAATTTATCAATTTTTCATTTTCTTCTCTTAGTTTCTCATTCTCTTCCAAGAGTTCAGTAACTCTTTGTTCAATCTGTTCTAATTTCTTTTCTATATTCATTTTGTTCATTGTTTTTTTCCTCATCAGAAAGATAATCCTTTCTAACTTTTAAGAGCCTTAATGCAGTTTGAAAGTCAATAGCAGATATTTCTCCTCTTGCATATCTTTCCTCTAAGATTTCAATAGGGGTTTTTTCTTTCTTTGCTATTTGAGGGATTGCATAATTCAATGCATTGATAGGATTATCTTCAAAGATTTTTGTTTTTATTGGAGTATTGAAAGCGAAATCAATAGTTTCTTTCATTGTCTTATCTGAAATCTTGGCATAAATCTGAGTAGTTGTAACTTGCTTATGCCCAAGCAGGTTTGCAACTGCATACAAATCTCTTGTCTTTTCATAAACATAAGTTGCATAAAAATGCCTGAGATGATGAAATCTGAATTTGTATACTGGCTTTGTCATTTGATTATTGCAGGGATTTGGGCTTTTGTAATTGGCTTCATAATCTATCGCATTTAATCCCGCCCTTTTTCTTGCTTCTGAAAACCATAAATGAAGTGTTTTAGTTCTCAAAGGATTATCGGGAGAGTTCTCAGATGGCAAGAACCACTTTCCGCCCTCAATAATTTCAAGCCATTTCTTGATTGGAGAAACTGCACATTGAGGTATTGGAACAATTCTATCTTTTCCATAATCTCCTTGCTTTGCTCTGTTTGGATTTTTACTATCCCTTATCTTGATAATTCTTCTTTCCAAGTCTATATCTGCGACTTGCAATCTGCAAATCTCTCTAACTCTTAATCCACACATCAAAGCCATAAAACAAGCGATTGAGCATTTAGGAATAATCATATTTTCAAACAACTTAATGAGTTGTTCTTTTCTTAGCATATCTGGAAGTTTGTTTTTATTTCCCATTATAAACTCCTCACGATATTATTTATTTCATCCATCATCAAAAGCCCCATATTGCTCAGCCTTGATTTCTTTCGGTTACTTGCGATAGTAAAAGCCTTTTTATAGCTTATTTTTCCCTCAATTAGCTTTTCTTTTAAATCAGAGGGTATTCTACAAGCAAGAAACCACCTATAAGTTGTTGATGGGTTAAGATTATTCTTTAGAAGATAATCGAGAACAATTTGTTCATTAGCAGTTAATTCTCTCTTTCTCTGAAGATTATTAGGCTCAGCTCTTCTTCCATAATGTAGCTTTCCATAAAAGAAGTTTCTTATATGGCTCATCATTGAAAGAAATTTATCCTCTTCAACTTCGGGAATGAGTTCTTTTAAGTCTTGTTTGATAAGATTTATTCTATCAAATATCGGAACTTTCTTTCCTTTGTATCTAACTCTGTGATTAAGATAGATTTTCTCTTTGTCATTTTTATCTCTTGCCATATACATTTTTCGTTATTCTCCTTTAAATATGCTGTATTAATTTTGTATAAGATATAGAGAGAATCAAACGCCCTTGATTTTGGATTTTGTCCTCTATACCACAAAAAACACATTTAATTGTAAAAGTTGTAATTAGATTGTATTTCAAAGAAAAAATGCTGTGATTTGTATCAACAAAAGCCTGTGAAGAACCGCCGATACACATAAGGCTAAAACCTTCGTTTATTGAGGTATCAGAGCCTAAAAAGGCAAAATTTGGTTTCGTTTCATTTCCGATAAGCGTGGTATAGAAAGGCTCTTTATTTTTCATCTTTCTTATCTCCTTTCTCCGTCGTGGAAGACTTATTTTGATGTGTATCCCTTGACTTTTCCTTGCTGTTTTCTGTGGATTTTGTTGCTTCTATACCCTTTTCTCTCATAGTTTCCTTTATTTTCGCTTTAAGTTCTTCCTGCCTTATCGCTTCAGGAGATTTCTTTTGAAGGCTTTCTCTTGGCATTTTCAAAACAAAATTGAATTGGTTAATGCGGTTTATCTCTTCCTTTGAAAGATTTCTTTCAAATATCTTATTTGCAGTTTTCTCACTAACTTGATTTAAGATAACTTGCAGAACAAGTTCAAACCTCAAGCAGGAAAAGATAAGAGAGAGATTTACCAAATCACTTAGTTCATTATCTCTCTTCAATATATCCTTAAGCCTGTTTTCAGCCCTTTCATAAGTTGTTTCAGTATTATCTTTCATATCTTTCGTACATTGCTTCAGATTTTCCTTAGACATTTTATTAAATCTTTTCATATCTATTTCTTTCCAATCCTTCTTAGATATGCCCAATACATTTTTTGGGATGTATCCTTGATTTTGGCTTTCAAGATAATGCAGGGCTTGAGCAAGATTTGGAGAAGAGCTATATGCAAAGTCGAGTTCTCCAAAGAAAAGCATATAGCCAAAGGCATCAGCGATAGTGTAATTTCTTGAAACTTTCGCCAACTCAGAGAAATAATTGTTTAAGAAATCTATGAGATAAGAATTTCTCTTTAATCTTGAAGTATAGTCGTTATCTTGAAGCAAATCCAACTTCTGCATTTTTATGCCCATTACTCTTTCCCAATTGGATTTCAAGGCTTCGCTCTGGGATTTGATTTTATCTCTCTGCTTTTCTAAAGTTTTGAGAAGTTCTTCAATGATTTTATCCCATCTTATTGAATAAATTCTCAATCTTTGCATTGGAAAAACATTTTCTTTGGTTATTATTTCAGATTTTACAAATCCTTCCTTATTTTCTAAAATATCCAATTGGCGAGAGATTACAGAGGCAGGTTTTTCCTTGTTGAAAGCTTCAAAAATCTTCTGAGAATAATTATTTCCAAGTGCAATTTGAAAAATCAAATTAGAATAAACAAGATTATCAATAACAGGCAATCTTTGTTTGCCCTTTCTCTTATCATTTTTCTTTGGCATACGTCTATAATACATTTTATCTTTTTAAAGGTTGTCTATACAAAGGTATCCTGCTCTCAATTTGCCTTAAATTAGAATACATTTTAATTATATAGTGTAGTATAGAAAAGTTTATAAATAGATAGAACATACATTTTGTATGGATAATGTATCTTCAGGAAACACAATAAGAAACAGCCTTGAGAAAATAGACAACTACCTTCAGCAGAAAGATGGTTTTGTTGTTCTAACTCAGATTGCCCAAGATTTGAACCTTCATTTCAGAAGTGTTAAGAAATGCATTGCAACATTGCAGAAACTTAACAGGGTTGAGGTTGTAACCAATGGCAATATTACACTTATAAAATTCAAAGGAGAAAAACCAAATGCAAACTGAGGAATTTGAAACAGAGGGAAAAGAAGCAAAGTTAAGACATAAGGGAAATGGCGGATTCTTGGTGATTAGGGCAGACAAGCAAGACAAAGAACGATTTCAAGCAATGGCAAAGGCTGAAGGCTTCAAGTCTGTTTCTGAATGGGTAAGGTATAACTTACTTCATCCAAGTTTAGAGATGAAAGTTAATCGTATTCTCTCATTGTTAGAAACTAAAAAAGGAGGTGATAAGGATGGAAAATCAAAAGAGTGATTTAAAGGCTGATGGTGGGGCTATTTTTGAGGGAACTCAAAATAATACAAGTCAGACTGATTTAAAGCCCAACAGCAAAGGAGTTTTGAGTAGCGAGAAGAATAACCCTTTTTTTTCTGAAGAGGATATAAAATACCTCTTAACAAAACTTAACGATAGGCATTATAAAGACAGGGTTGAGAGGAATAATCTTCTTTTGGACTTGATAAGAGCAAAACAGCCAATAAGCAAATATGAACTTGCCAAGATTTCAGGCATATCATATCCGAGCATAAAGAGAATAATCAAAGAGTTTCAGTTCTGCGATTTGGTTGTAGTAACTATTTCAATTAACAAAGATACCAATATGCCTGTTCAAATGATTTCTATCCCAAAATCTCAGGAGAAAAAATCTCAGGAGAAAAATAACAATGGATAAGAAAACCCAACTGGATAAGGATAAAATAATAATGGACAAGAAAGCCCAACTGGATAAATTGCACTATGAGAAAGACAAACAGCAAGGCAATTTAGAGTTAGCCTTTGCATTTAAAGATGAAGATGGAAATCCGAAGTTTAGCAAATGGAAGAAATACCTTGATTGTGATGATAACTTTATTTTAAAAGCAAATAATCGGACAATCCTTCCAAATGAGATAATTATAGACATTGAAGAACCCGAAAGATTTGAAGAGATTTTAAAAAAAGTGAAACAAGACTTCAAATTTTATGAAGCGTATAAAACGGGTTCAAGAGGTTATCATATTGATTTATGGTTCGATGAAGCTTTAACTCCTGAAGAGAAGAAAGCAGTTATAGAAAGATATGGAGCCGATAAAATGAAGGCATCTCAAAGATGTATGATTGCATTAGAATTTGCTCCTCATTGGAAAACAGGAAATCCCAAAACCTTGATTGAAAGCAATGAAGGAACAAATAGTTCAGAAGAAGTTAAGGCATTTAAGAAAAAGCAGGAAGAAGATAACAAAATTAAAGCCTTCTTGCAGGAAGAGAGAAGAAAATTTGAGAGTTTGGGCTGTGGTTGTATCAATAATACATATTATTTTGGAACAAAGGTTTTCAAGGATGGGCAATCTTTCAATGCAGTTGTTACATCAGATAAGCGAATCTATATTGATACAAAGGTGTTTCTTGGAAAAGAAGTTATAAAAAATGAAGAGATAAGAAATCAATTTGGCTTGAATTATAAAGATGATTTTTATGATGAGAGTTTGGATAATATCTTCTCATCAAAGGCAATTCAAAGATGGCTGTTTGAGAATACTGAAGAAATAACTTTCCAAAGTGTATATGATAAGTTCATAAAACTTTTGAAAAAATATATCTACTTTGAAGATGAGAGAAAATATTCTCTTCTTGCCTGTTACAGAATTGCAGGTTTCTTTATGCCAATTTGGAAAGCAAGGGCAAGATTGTTTATTTTTGCAGAAATGGGAAGTGCAAAATCAAGATTAACTCAAATTCTGCATAACACAGGCTTTAACTCAATTGCTCTTGGGGATTGGACTTTGCCTTATCTCAAAACAATAATTGAAAGCACAAGAGGAGAAACCCATATTGATGATTTTGAAACTCTTCCTGAGGATTTGAAAAATGCAACAATCAGGCTTGTTAAGGTTGGATATATGAAAGGTTTCAAGGCAGGAAAAATGAGTGATGGAAACAAGAGAAAACCTGAGGTAAATGATTTGTTCAATACAACTTCTTTGAACAATACTGAAGGGCTTGATTTTATTTCTTTTGATAGATGTATAACAATTAGAATACCAAAGATTTCTAAGAAAGAATATGATCAAGAACCAAATTTTGAAGAGCCAATATGGCAAGAATTGAGAGATGAGCTGTATATCTTGGGTTTAAAGTATCCTGCTCTTGTCAAGGAAACTTATGAGCAAATCAAATCTAATAAAATCAGAGGAAGGCTTTTTTCTATTATCAAACCTGAGTTGAGTATTGCCAAACTCATTTCTGAGAAGGTTTATTCTGATTTAGAGGCTTTTTGGATTGAAGAAATTGAACAAAGAAATAATATAGATTTTGAGAGTGATTGGGAATTTTTAGCATGTAAACAAATATACAAACTGCTATCTACCCTATCACCCAATACACCTCTATCACCTGATTTTGAATTTAAATTGTTTGAGGATGTTGTTAAGCCAATTGGAGAAGAACTCTATTCAGAGGATTTTCCAAGCAAGAAAAGGAGTATGAGCATAACCATTGGAAATTATCTTTCAAGAAACCCAATATTCAAGAAAAAAACACTTAATGGAAAGAAATTCTATAAAGTGAATATCAATGAGTTCAAATCCTTATTAGAGGCTAATGGGTTCCTTAAGCCAATATTGGATATTTTGGGCATTGTTGAAACAGAAAGTCAGGGTGCGACAAGTGATAGAAGTGATAGTAGTGATAGAAGTGAGCAAAAAATGGCAGAACCTTCCCCAAATAAAGATATTGATTTTTCCAAATTAAAGGAGGTGTTGGAAAATGAATAAGGATATGAAACTTCAACATTTCCTAAATGAATATGGAACTCTACTCTCCTCTACTACCTCTACTAAATCACTCTCATCTACTACTACCAATACAAATAAAGTAGATGAAGTAGGGCAAGTAGGGCAAAAAATACGAGTAGAGGAAGATATTGATTTAGAAAGTCAGGGTGTGATAGGTGATAAGGATATAAAACTTCAGCATTTCCTAAATGACTATAGAAATCTACCCTCCTCACCTAAATCACCTAAATCACCTAAATCTACTCCTATCAATACAAATTTCTCCAAATCAGGCATAAAGGAGGTGTTGGAAAATGAATAAGGATGAGTTTATAATTGTATTACAATGTTCTCTCTTTGCTTTTGATGGGATGAGTGTTCAAGAAATATGTTCTAAGTCAGAGATTCCTGAACACTTAGCAAAAGCAGGTTCAAACCTTGCAAAGTATCTCAAATCAATTGATTTGAAGGAGAGTGCAAAATCAATTGATTTGAAGGAGAGTGCAAAATGACAAAGCCAAAGAACCCAATTTCTCAGGAAGGTTTGAAATGTTCAAAGTGCAAGAAGGTTGGAATTTCCATAATCAGAGGAAAAGTTCTTTGCAGAGAGCATTATGATAAACAATTCAAAAAAAAATCAAGGAGATATAAAAAATGAGTGATTATTATGTTGGCAAAGAGGATAAGATAGATTTCAAACAAATAATTCTTGGGCATTACAAAAGGATATTGGAAATCTCAACAACTGAATTCACAGGTGGTTATTTTAATTATATCTCAACAGGCAATACAACCAACAAAACTTATGTAACTGATAAAAGAGCAGAATATATTCAGGCTGTTGAAAGTTTGGCTCTTGCCTTATATCCTCACTTTGATGAACAAATGAAAAAGGATTATCAAAAATATCTAAAGGCAGAAAAAGAACTTCATAACAAATATGCTGATGAGGATGGTTTCATAAGGCATAATGAAGATAAGGATAACAAAGTAAAGTATAGTGTTGAACTTCTCAATGTTATGAAAGAACTCTTCAGGGATTTATCTTCTTTGTTGTATAGATTGGATTACTTCAAAACAGCAAGTTATTCAGAAGGAGATTTGGATGATGTTGATATTATTGATGTTGATGGAAAAGAAATAAACAAAACCGAAGAGGAGAAAGAAAATGAATAATATCTATATCTTCAGCAAAGAGCAATTGGAGGAGTATAAGAAAATCAATTCAAACCTTAAGCAGATAACAAAAGAAAAAGTTGATAGAACTCGAGACAAGGGGCTTTGCTTTTGGTGTGAGAAAAGAAAAGCTGAGTTTCCAAAGGAAAATCCTCAGTTATGTCCTGAGTGTTTTGTTTCTCCATTCAAGGAAGAATTGGAGAGAATAGCTTTTGATATACAACGTTATTTGGAAATGCTCAAAGCAAAGCCACGCTATTGTGCCAAGGAGTGTGAAGATATAATTATTCAGATGATAAAACAAGAAGAGAAGTTTGAAAACTTCTTTGAGGAAAACTAAAATGGAAGAAGATAACATCAATCAGAAGAACATAACTGATAAGTGGTTGGATAATATATATGAAATTCTGATGAGATTAGAAGGCTATGAAAGATTGGCAAAGGAAGGCTGTAATTCTATTATTGAATACCTGCAATCAATTGCTCAAAATCCAAATATAGATTTGGCAACAATTCAAAAGAAAAATTATGATATGTTCATAACAGAGTTTGAGGTTTTGCTGAATAACATCCAACATTTGGTTGATAAAACAATATTCCTAAAAATGCAAATCAAACTCTATCGTCTTATTAAAACTGAGAAGGAAGTTGGTGGTTTTCTTGAAAAAAGGTTTGATATGTTACAACATACGGAATGGAGTGTTTTGAAGCCAGAATTTTATTCTGCATTAAGACAAATATCTGAATTAAGGGGCATTGCAGTAAGTAGTTTATGGAAAATGTTAAGCCCGAATGCTAAAGAAAACTTGGAGGGATTGCCAAGATGAAAAATATCATAATGTATAAGGAAGGAGAAGATAGTTTTATTAGATGGATAAAGAAAAGGATTGCAAACAATCTTAACTTTATTTCTCTGTTTCAAGGTGCAACGGGTATCGGAAAAACTTGGAGTGCAATGTCTATGGCTCAGATGATTGATAAGGAGTTCAATGTCAATCAAATAGTTTTTGATTTCAAAGAACTTATGGCTGTAATAAACTCTGATTGGTTCAAGCAAAAGAAATGGAAGATAATTATCTTTGATGAGCCTCAGATAACAATCTCAAACAGGAATTGGCAGAGTGTAAATAACAAATTGATGAATTATCTCTTAAGCACATTTAGACATCAAAATATTATCCTTATCTTCTGCTCTCCTTATGTAGATTTCTTAGACAGCCAATCAATGAAACTCCTGCATTGTATCTTTGAGTGTGTTGGAGTTAATAAGAAAACAGAACTTTCAAGAGTTCGCCCAAAGATACAGCAATACAATTCTTATTTGAAAAAAACCTATCAACATCCCTTGTATGTTATTAGAGGCAAGAAGGTTGTTGCTCTGAGAGATTGGTATATCCCCAAGCCTTCCTTAGATTTAATTAAACAATATGAAGCCAAGAAGACAGCATTCACAAATAGTCTTAATATGAGTATTATGAAAAAACTCAATGAACTATCTGATGACAAGAAGCCTGAAGCCAATGAAGGCATAAAGCCAATAGACACAAGGAAGCCATTAACAGAAAAGCAAGAGCAAATTATGAGGTTATTGGCTAATCATAAGGTTCAAGAGGTTGCCAAGATGTTAGGGGTTGCTAATTCAGTTATATCAAATCAGAAGAAAGCGGCATACAAGAAGGGATATACTATAAATGAGTTCAGGCAAATGATTGCTGAAGGCAATAAAGAGGTGTTAAAATGAGAAATTATATATTTTTAGCATTATTTTATGCTATAAAGCAAAGCGAGACAGGGCATAAATTAAATTTCAAAGGCTCAGATTGGAGAGATTGATATGCAAACCACAAACACAAACCACAATTATAGAAATGGAAGGGCAAAAGAGTATAGATTGAAATATAAATATGAAAAGAAGGGCTATATTGTTTTAAGAACTGCACAATCAAGAGGCTTTGCGGATTTGATTGCAATAGATAATCAAGGCAAGACAATTATCTTTATTCAAAGCAAACCAAGAAATTATAGCAAGAAAGCAAAGCAAAGATTAAAGCAAGAGTTCGGTTGGCTTAATAATAAATTTGTGTGTGCTTTTGAGGTGTTATAATATGGCAAACAAATATGACTCAGGATATTATGCAAAGTGCAAGGCAAAGATAAAGCCTGATAATTATACTATCTTTATCCATAACCCAAAAGAGAAAGAACTTCCAATTAGAATACATTTCTTTTGCTTTGAAGGGAATTGCAGATTGAATTGGTGCAAGGTTGCTCAGAAGGATAGAACCAAAATATTAAATGGAGATTTTCAAAATGAATAAGCGACATCAATACAAGAACAATACTTATATGAGAATAGACAAAGAACTTCTTGAGATGATAGCAGAGATGAGATTGCCAAACAAAAAGAGAAGTCGTAAGATAGAAAGTTATGCAGATGTTATCAGAAGATTGCTCAAAAAACATTGGGCTGAAATGATGAAAGAAAAAGAGGAGGTATTGAAATGAAAGGCTTGAAACTTCCTGAAATTATAACTGAAGAAGAACTCATCAAGATACTTAAAGCAACCAAAAAACCACATCATAAATTAGCCTTTGCTCTTGGCTTCTATGAATGTATGAGAGTAAGCGAAGTTGTTAATTTGCTTCCTGAGAATGTAGACAAAAACCTTAAACTTTTGCTTATCAAACAAGCAAAGGGGAATAAAGACAGAAATATTCCCATTGCCCCTGAAGTTATGAAGGGGTTGAAATATCTCCCAATCAAATGTGGAGTGAGAGCCTTACAGATTGCTTTCAAGCGTAAATGCAAGGAAGTTCTTGGGAAAGATATGCACTTCCATACCCTCAGGCACTCAGGAATAACACACTATCTTGTTAAAAAGAAATGGAGTTCTCTTGAAGTTCAGAGATTAGCAGGGCATAGCAAAATAGCAACCACACAAATTTATGCCCATATTAATCCTCAAGATTTAGTCAATAGAATGTGGGAAACTTCCTGAAAAGCGAAAAATCTCTTATTGGATTACAGAAGCAACTTAAAGAAAACTTTCGCATAATAGTATAGAATGCGAAAACAATCTTTTTATAGTCTGTATTGCTTAATACAAAAAAAGATGTGACAAATGTGACAGATATGACAATTTTTCTTACTCAGATTTCACATAGGAAAACGGAGTGAACATAAGTGTCATATCTGTCACACCCAAATTTTTCTGATTTATTTGGCACTTTTAGAAAACATTATAAGGGTGTTCTTTTTATTTATTTTAATATGGTGAGTAGAGTAAAAGATGAAGATAATGAATTTTCTATTTGGACTATTGTTATTGCAGTAATTTTTGGAGCAATAATTCTTTACGGAATTTTTGGAAGCACCAATAACAATTCATCAAATAGTTACCAACCCCAACAAAACACTTACTCACAACCATCTTTTACAACTCCGCAAAAAGCACAAGAGCCAGAAGATAATAGATTGACTTGCCCAGCAGGTAATCAAGCTGATAGCGGACAAAAAACAGATGATTGGTTTGAATGTTCGGATATTAAGAAAATGATGAAAGAAAAAAAGTCTGATAAAAAAATTGATTGCTCTAAATCTGAAAATTATAATAAAGAAAAGGTGTATTTTGCTATAAATACTATCTGCGAAAAAAATGGGTGGATTGGTGTTATTTCTTATTGTGAAGAGGAAGGGGGAACCATTAGTCCAATAGTACAATCACAAGCATATCCTTCATTAGGTGAATATTATTTTTATAGTATTTCAACAAAATTTGAAAATTTGGGTTGCACCAAATTAAATCCAGATGATTACCTCTTAATTTATGCTTTATACCAAAATGGAAAAATGTTGGAGTCAAAAGTAGACAATAAATCTATAGCTTATATTAATGGTTTATTAGGCGAGGAAGATTCTAAAATATATCCTGAAGATTGGTTAATGCTACAGCTAGGATTTGGAAAGCAAATTATGCTTCCAACTGCGGTACAAACAACTTCTCCGAATGGTTTTACCTTTAAGGTTTGTCTGATAGATTCAGCAAAGAAAACTATTATCTCTTGTGATGAAACTGATTTTAATATAAAATATAAATCAGAATAAGCTAAAAATGGAAACAAAAGAATATTTAGAAAATAAACTTCAATCAGTTAATAATCAAATTCTTTGGAATAGGATTATTACAATTATTGCAATAATATATATCCTCTTCTTTCCGCTTACAAGTTTTGACGCAGATAATTTTAGAATTAACTTTCATTTAGAGTGGATTATTGCTTTTATTGTTATGATTGTTGGGATAGTCAGAGTATTTACATTAGGGTCAAAGAAAAAAGATATAGAAGATGATTTGTCTTTTTACAAGAATAAAAAAGATATAGAAGATGATTTGTCTTTTCACAAGAATAAAGATGAACTGAAATGGCAATGTGATTTCTGCGGTAAGAAATTTAAAACAAAAAAAGAAGCAGAAAAACACGAAAATAATTGTAAGGATAAAGATTTATAACAACACAACTTAATAGTTTAAGGTGGCGTTTTTCTTATGGGCGAAAATGTTATGAGAATAAAGCACATAAAATGCGATTTAACGATACTCTGAAGAAGATATTTATTGTCATCCCAATATGGAAGTTTAATATCTCTATTTCCTTATTTGTCATTGCGACTATTTTAATTAAGTGGTGGTTCTAACTATGATAAAAGGCTCAAAGATGACAGAAGAGCAAAAGCAAAGGATTTTAGAGGCACACAAAGGGCAGGTTGCTTGGAACAAAGGGAAGAAAAAACCTTATTCTAAAGAAACTATTTGGAAAATAAAAATGGGCAGGGAAAGGACTTGGGAAAATTCCGAATTAAGAAAAAGACAGAGCATTCTTACAAAATAAGGGATGATTAATCCTGAAATAAGAAGAAAGATGAGAGGGAAGAAGATGATTGATAAAGAAAACAATCCTGTGGAATACTTAGTTTATTTTGAGAAATATTGCAGAGATAAGTTAAAGAACTTAAGGCAACTTTTGTACATACTAAACCACTATAATCGTGACAAATGTGACAGATATGACAATTTTTCTTACTCAGACTTCATATAGGAAATCTGAGTGAACATAAGCGTCATATCCGTCATATCTGTCATCAGACTTCATATAGAAAAACGGAGTGAACATAAGCGTCATATCCGTCATATAGAAAGTCAGGGTATGATAGGTGATAGAGGTGATAGAGGTGATAGAGGTGATAGAGGTGATAGAGGTGATAGAGGTGATAGAGGTGATAGAGGTGATAGAGGTGATAGAGGTGATAGAGGTGATAGAGGTGATAGAGGT
>Ga0078972_1009952_pt1 | contig 18244 bp, 16 predicted proteins | sample YelNatPaOPGAMG01_FD_67568 | JGI IMG/M metagenome (GOLD analysis project Ga0078972, IMG submission 67568) | Hot spring thermophilic microbial communities from Obsidian Pool, Yellowstone National Park, USA - OP-RAMG-01 (SPADES assembly) (version 2) | ecosystem: Environmental > Aquatic > Thermal... | reverse complement strand
TGCAGGGAGTAGTTCGCCTCGCATTTGGGGCAGCGAAGGTATTCCCCATAGCGACCCTTTTGGGGCTGGAGAGGCTTTTGCCCACACGTCGGACAAGGGGTTTCGGCGGCGAGAGCCTTGATCCGCTCGCTGAGGATGGGCCGCGTGTTCTTACAAGAAGGATAGTTCTCGCAGCCGAGGAATTTGTCTCTACCATGGGAGATGACCTTCATTCGCCCGCCGCAGAGCTCGCACTTTTCCCCTTCGGCGAACTCGCTTGTCGGCTCGGCAGGCTTGTCGGGCTTGCTCAGGTCAAGGATGTAGCGACATTCGGGATACCCCGTGCAGCCCAAGAAGCGCCCGCTCTCGCTCACCCGCACCTGCATCGGCCGACCGCATTGGGGACAGGAACGCTCGCGCAGGTCGGGGGGCAGGCCGGCCCATAGTGCCTGCTCTATGGCGTGAGGCATCAGATCTTTGGCCCTTTCTAGCTCTTGCCGGAAACCTCGGTAAAAGTCGCCGAGCATGGCCAAATAACCTAGTTCCCCCGCCGCCACTTGATCTAGACGCTCCTCCATAGTGGCCGTGTAGCCCACGTCCATAATGTCGGCGAAGGTGGATATCAGGGCATCGCACACGACCATACCCAGGGCTGTGGGGAATAGCTTCCCTTGGCTCTTGCGCACATAGCCTCGCTCCTGGATAAGGGTCACGATGGGGGCGTAGGTAGAGGGACGCCCTACGCCGTTTGCCTCCAATGCCTTGATGAGCGTCGGCTCGGTGTAGCGTGGCGGCGGCTCGGTAAAGTGCTGCTCGGGAATCAGCTGAACCAGGTCTAACACCTCGCCCACTGCGAGCGGCGGCAGAGGCTGTCCGTGCTCTTCCCGTTCCTCTTCCTCGTCGCGGCCCTCTGTGTAGATCACCGTATAGCCGGGAAAGAGAAGCGATGAGCCGTTCGCTCGAAAGAGGTAGCTCCTGGCGGCGAGGATGTCTACCGTCATCGTCGCGTAGAGGGCAGGCTTCATCTGACTGGCCAGGAAACGGCGCCAGATCAGCTCATAGAGCCGCGCCTGCTGCTCGGTGAGGTGCTGGCGGATGGCCTCCGGCTCGCGCCATACGGAAGTGGGGCGAATGGCCTCATGGGCCTCCTGCGCCAGGGCCACCTTGGATTTGTAAGCGGGCGGCTGGGCGGGCATATATTCTTTTCCCCAACGCTTGGCGATGTACTCGCGGGCTTCGGCCTGGGCCTCGGGGGCCACATGGGTGGAGTCGGTGCGCATATAGGTGATCAAGCCCACCCGTTCTCCCCCTAGATCAATGCCCTCATAGAGTTGCTGGGCCAGGGTCATCGTCTGCCGGGGCGAGAAATGGAGCTTACGCCCGGCCTCGGCCTGCAGGGTGCTGGTGATGAAGGGAGGCTGGGGGCGGCGCTGGCGTTCGCCCTCTTGTACTCGGGTCACCGTGTATGTGGCCCCGGCGAGGTCGGCGAGGATGCGCTGCACTTCTGCCTGTTTCTTCAGGTCGGGATCCTTGCCATTGACTTTATGTAGACGAGCTAGGAAACGCTCCTTGGCCTCACTGCGCCGTTGTAGCTCGGCATCTAACGTCCAATATTCCTCGGGCATAAAGGCCATGATCTCACGCTCCCGCTCCACCACCAGGCGCAGGGCCACCGACTGCACCCGTCCGGCGGAGAGGGGCTTGCGCATCGTCCTAGACAAGAGGGGACTGATCTGATAGCCCACCAGGCGATCCAGGACGCGCCGAGCTTGTTGGGCGTCAATCAGATTCCGATCCAGCCCGCGCGGCCGGGCGAGGGCTTCCTCGATGGCCGCCTTGGTCACTTGGTGAAAGACGATGCGCCGGATTCTGGAATCATCCAGCTTGGCCGCGTCAACCACGTGCCAGGCGATCGCCTCGCCCTCGCGGTCGGGGTCTGTGGCCAGGTAGATGACCTCAGCATCCTTGGCTGCCCCTTGGATCTCCTGAAGGACCTTTTCCTTGCCTTTGATGATTTGGTAGGTGGGCACGAAGCCGCGTTCAATGTCAACGCCTAGGTCATCGGGGGGAAGATCGCGCACGTGGCCTACCGAGGCCTTCACGTGATAACCCGACCCTAGGTAGTGGGCGATGGTTTTAGCTTTCGCTGGCGATTCAACGATCAATAAGCGCTTAGGCATGTGAGTGTATCCTTGTTTGAGCGAGATCCTGCCTCCGCTGCCCCCGGTTGTAGAGCCAGGTCGCCAGGAACGGGAAGCCGAAGACGAAGGGCACGGCGAAGAGATGAATTTGCTGCGAGCTCAACCCAAGAAAGGTATATATAGCTACAGATGATAACCCGCAGAAAGAAAAGGCAATGACCTGTATTCGGGAACTTGGTTTTACGAAAGGGATCAAGGCGATGAGCCAAGAGATGTACCAGTAACCGAAACCGGTGGCGCCGAGACATAGCCAGGCGTAAAGCAGGCGCAAGTAGGTATGCGCCGGGGGATCGCCGCGTCGCAGGGAATGCAGCAGGATGAGCATGTAAGCTGCAAGGAAAGAGGCGCGCATTAGCCAAAGACCCAGATCAAAGGCCAGGTTCCATGAGGCGAGCTTGCCCAACAAGAGGATCGTCCAGGCGGCTACAGAGTGATGGATGCGTTGCATTTGCCCGATGACGCCCAGCCCCGCTCGCCCCGGCCATAGGGGGCCTAGTGTCAAGGCGATCAGGATCGCCGAGACCAGCATCGCCGAGGACGCCGTTCGCAGCCAGGCGCGCCAACCAAGGCGGGGCCACAACAGCGCCAAGGCGGGGGGTAGCAACATAAACGGGACGTATTTGACCAGGCCGCCCAACACCAGGCTCACTAGCGCCCATACATAGCCTTTCCGTTCCCAGAGCCACAGCGCCAGAAGCACAAAGAAGGCCATGTAGAGGTCATTGTGGGCCATGGCATGCGTCTCAAGGAGCACCAAGGGGTTCCAAGCGAAAAGAAGCAGACCTTTGGCCATCTGCTTTGGCTCTCGCAACCGCAAGAGAGCCGCGAGCACGCCCATGCAACCGATATAGCTCACTAACCCCAGGCCCTTGAAAGCCAGCAAGGAACGGAGCAAGCTCCCATCCCCAAGCCGCGCCAGTCCGGCGGCGGTCCATTCCCAGAGAGGGGCATAAGGGGAGGGAATGTCGGCCCACTCGCTGGGGAAAGGAAGATAAGGTTCTATCGGAAAGGCCGAGGGGGGCACCAACAACGAATTTTGGCCGTAGATGCCCAAGACCCTTCCGCGGACGATGTAGAGAAAAACATCGGAGGCCGCATAGGGGTAGACCCAGATCAACAGCAACGCAGCGGCCAGGCCGCAGACTCCAACGATCCAGAGAGGCCCTCGCCCTTGTAACCTACTTACGAAGTGGATCCCCGCTCCGTAGAGGCCGAAAAGGGCTGCGAGGGCGCCCACGTAGCGCCAACAAGCGAGCCGGGAATAGCCCGTGATCATACCTAAATCGGGCGCGATCCCTTGGGGACTTAAGGAGTATAGGTTATAGGGGCCTACAAAGGCCCCCCAATAGATGGCCAGAGAAAACAACCCGCAAAGCGACAGGAGAAGATGGTCAATCGCTTTAGCGCGCTTCATCGCGATCATGTTCGCCGTAACGATCTCCCCGTTGGGCGCGCCGGTCGGCCACGCGCCGTAGCTCCGAGACGCTCCTCGCCTCCATACGGTCAATGATGATCTTGGGATTACGGCGGCGGATCTCCTCTTCCCATTCCTTGGGCAAACCATATGGGCTATCCGCGCTGCCCACCAGGGTAATATGGTGGCGTTTGGCTGCGAGACGAACGGCATCGTCCAGAGATTGGCCGTTAGTTACCTTGAAGGTCTCCAAGTACTTGTCCAGGGCGTGGCGCCAGGCGATGGGACTATTCTGAGCCAAGAGCACGAAATGGCTCTCTTCAACCTCCGGTTCTGGGGGTTTCCAGGCGGCTTGCCAATCCCAGGGATGGGGCGAAAGGTTCTCTTCCCGCAGGTAGGCGCGCAATGAATCCAAGACGCCTCGGCCCTGCCACTGATCTATCTCAAAAGAGGCCCATTGTGCCTCATGGCCGTAAGTATAAATCGCCGCTCCAACCACATAGTCCACGCCGTCCAGTGGCTTCTTGAGCTCTTGGTCGTACCAGATCAGCCACTTTACATAATCTTCATCGGAGCGCGGTAGCTGGCGAAAGCCCACTTGCCGTGGCTGGCCCTGATCCCAGCCGCACTCGCTGATGATCACCGGCAGCTTTATCTCCGACGGGGTATCCGGATGTTGATACAGTTCACGCCAGTGCAACATGTAGCCCCGCGTTGCTTGGCGCATCTTGTCAGCGTCAATGCGCCCGTCTGGCGAGAAGAGCTCTTCCCAGTTATTCGGGGGACACCAGTACTCGTGAAAGTGTAAGAAATCGGGCCGCTCTCCCCGGCCGGAAGCCACAGCGTCTAGCAAGGCATTGTAATATCGTGGCCACTCCTCTAGGGAGGGTTTGGTCATGCTAAAACCGCCGCCGGCATAGCGTATCCCCTCGGCGTGAAAATAGCGCGCTAAAGCGGCGTCAAAGCGCCCCAGGTTCGCGATCGCTATGGGATCGCCGGCGCCCACCTCGTTATAGCCTTCCCAGGCGTCAAAGAGGCGCATGCGGGCCAGCGCCTCGCGGCGTTTATCGCGGTCGCCGGCGGTGAGGGTATCCAGTAAACGGTTCCAAAACTCATAGGCTCGGTCTTCCGGTCGCTCCAGGATCTGCGTGCTCGTCGCATAGCGCCCGGAGAGGAAGACTCTGAACTCCTTCCATTTGCGCGCGCGGCAGATCTTGGCCGGCTCCGTTTGCTCCTCGGGAATCCACTCGTCGATGATGCCCCACTCAAGGCTCTTGACCAAGGCGGGGACTGAATCTGCGATGACGTTGGGCCATCCTTGTCTTCGCTTTTGGATATGGAAGCCCAGTTTGCTGCTCACGCTCACTGTACCCTTTCTTCGTAGAGATCTGGGGGTCTTGTAGCCGATGCATGCACGTGGTGGCGAGTCTTGGCGTATAAATTAGACATCTAAAGCGATTATCGGCTATCATAATAGACCAGGATCGCATCTGAGGCAATATCGGGAGCGGAAGCAACGCTGCCTAGACTATGCGGAGAGGGTGAACACATGGGTCTTACTTCCAGGGAGCGGGTCATACGTACGTTGCGTTTTGAGGGTGTAGATAGGCCGGCCCGAGATGTCTGGCTTTTGCCGGCGGCCTTCTTTGGGCGCGAAAAGGAACTCCAGGCCATCTTGGATCAATATCCTAGCGATTTCGGCCCCAGCGGCTATAAAGATCCTGCAGACGAGTCGCCACTCTATGAGCCGGGGGAGTGGACCGACTATTGGGGCAGTAGGTGGGTGAACATCCAGGCGGGGATGATCGGCGAAGTCAAATACCCCGCCATTGATGATTGGAGCAAGCTGGCCCATTGGAAGCCGCCCTATCACCTGCTGGGAAAGGGCTTTGAGGACGTGAATCGCACGTGCGCTTCAAGCGACAAGTTCATCCTCTTGGGCTGCCCGCGCCCCTTTGAGCGACTTCAGTTCGTGCGCGGCCCTGAAAATGCCTATATGGATCTGGCCTGGGGGGTCAAAGAGGTCTTTATCCTCCTGGATATGATTCATGACTACTATATGCGCCATCTAGAGTATGTCGTCAAAACCGACGTAGATGGCATCTCCTTCATGGATGACTGGGGCTCTGAGCGGGCCCTGCTTATCTCGCCGGCGATGTGGGTAGAGTACTTTAAGCCCCTGTACAAGGATTACTGCGACCTCGCTCACTCACACGGCAAATTCGCCTTCATGCACTCTGACGGCTATATCATGGATCTTTACGAGCACCTCATTGAGATCGGCGTAGATGCGATCAACTCCCAGCTGTTCGTTATGCCCATTGAGGAGATCGGCCGGCGCTTCAAGGGGCGCATCACCTTCTGGGGCGAGTTGGATCGTCAATATATCCTGCCCTTTGGGACGCCGGATGACGTGCGCGCGGCGGTGGAGCGGGTCAAGCGGGCGTTGTGGGATGATCGTGGAGGCTGTATTGGTCAGGCCGAGTTCAATAAGGGCTATCCCCTGGAAAACATTCGGGCCTTTTTTGAGGCCTGGTGGGGGCCACCCGAAGTATAGTCGTTGCTTGGCATGAAGGGGCGCCAGCGTTGGTGCCCCTTCATGGTTTAAAGCCCCAGGGCGCGATGGATAAAGGGCACGGCACGAGCCACGTCGCTTTCTGAGATCACGAAAGAGACGCTGAAGGCCGAGGCAGCCTGAGCGGTGGAGATGACCCGCAGACCTAACTGCCCTAAGGCAGCAAATGCGCGGGGGACGATGGAATCGCCGTGGGCGTCGGGCATGCCCACCACGGAGATCGTGGCTACCTCCTCCTGGACGCCGATGTGCGAGAGGAGCTTGAGTTGCAAGTCGTGCTCGAATTCCTTCTTTAGGACGTTGATGCTGTGTGTTTGGTCCTGTCGGCGCACTACCAGGTTAAGGTTGCGTTCGCAGAAGGACTGTGAGAACATGAGTACGTCCACCCCCGCATCAGCCAAGCACTTCAGGGCTCGGGAAGCCATATGTAGTGACCAAGCATGACCGTTGCCCGCCACGCCGATGAGGCTTAACCCTTCGGTGGAGATGATCGCCGGCATGATGCGCCGCGAGGGATTCGGCTCAGGGACGATCAGCGTCCCCGGCTGGTCAGGAGCAAAGCTGTTCAGGATGCGCAGGGGAATGCCGCGCTGGGCTAGAGGGGCGATGGTCTTGGGATGGAGCACATCCGCACCGAAATAGGCTAGCTCTTCAGCCTCCGCGTAAGATAACTCGCTCAGCACGTGGGCTTCGGGGACGAGCTTGGGATCGGCGGTGAGGATGCCGTTCACATCGGTCCAAATCTGCACCTCATCGGCGTCAAGACAGTACCCCAAGATCGCTGCGGAAAAGTCGCTGCCCCCGCGCCCCAACGTGGTGGTGACGCCCTGTGCCGTGGCCCCAATATAGCCGGTGACGATGGGCAAGATCCCCTCGGCGAGCAGTGGGCGCAGGTTCTGCGAGACCAACTCGCGCGTTGCAGCCAGATCGGGTGTGGCAGAGCCGTAATGCTCATCGGTGCGTATAAGGGTGGTCGCGCTGACGGCCTTGGCGCGATGCCCACGTGCCCTCATTAACGCCGCCAGAATCTGGCAAGAGAGTTCCTCGCCGATAGAAGCGACTGCATCCAGACCGCGCATCGTGAGTTCGCCCAAGGTGGCGATACTACGACAAAGCCGTTCAAAGTCATGCAACCGATCCTCAATGTAGCCGGCGATATGAATGCGCTCTGGGCTGTTGGCCAGCAAAGCATCCACTGTGGTCAGGTGCTTGGCCAACAGTTCGGCTTTAATGGCCCGATAGCGTCCGTCCTGACCCTCGGCAGCAGCACGGGCGCCCTCGATCAGGGCGTTCGTCGTACCGCTCATCGCCGAGACGACCACGACGAGTTCTTTGTCCTTGGCTCTCTCAATAATGTCCGCTACTGCCGCAAAACGCTCGGCATTGCCGACCGAAGTGCCGCCGAATTTCATGACTAACATCTGCTCACCTCCGCTTCATCTGACGGGGTCCCCTGAGCTGCATCCGAACCTATTTGCCGGCTTGCTTGGCAACGGCCTTACGGCCTGTCACAGGAACGTGCTCTAAAGCCTGGGCCAAGTCAGCGATGAGGTCATCGGCATCCTCTATGCCCACGGCATAGCGCACGAGTTCGCCGCGAATGCCAAGAGCCGCGCGCTCCTCCTCGCTCAGGGTAAAATGCGACATGAGCGCGGGCTGTTCCACGATACTCTCCACTCCACCCAAGCTTGGCCCGATGTAGGGGATTTGCAGCGCGTCAATGAAGCGCCCCGCCCCTTCTAGGTCGGTCTCCAGCTCAAAGCTAACGACCCCTCCGAAGCCGCGCATGAGGCGGCGTGCCACTTCATAGTCAGGGTGAGAGGGCAGGCCCGGATACCAGACGCGACGAACCGCCGGGTGTCCTTCCAGGAATTCGGCCACGCGCTGGCCGTTCTCGTTGTGTCGCTGCATACGCACGCTCAAGGTCTTGAGGCCGCGTAGTAGGAGATACATCGTCTCGGGGCTGCCCACCGCTCCAAGCATGTTGTTGAACTCGCGAATGAGCTTGATGCGCTCTGCGCTGCCCACAACCACCCCGGCGATCAGGTCATTGTGACCGCCGAGGTACTTGGTTGCGCTATGGATGACCAGGTCTGCCCCTTGTTCTAGGGGGCGAATGTTGTAAGGTGTGCCGAAGGTGGCGTCAATCAGGGTCAGGAGGCCATGCCGACGGGCGATCTCAGCCAAACGGGGCAAGTCCCCGACGCGCAGGTAGGGATTCGTGGGCGATTCGGCCAGGATCAGCCGCGTTCGCGGGGTGATCGCTGCCTCTAAAGCCTCGTAATCGCCGAGGGGCACCAGGGTGCAGCTGATCCCTAGGCGAGACATCACCTCTAGAGAGAACTGGCGAGTTTTGCGATAGCAATCCTCGGTCAGGATGTAGTGGTCGCCAGAGGAGAGTAAAGTCAAAAGCGTGCAGGTGATGGCCGCCATACCGCTGGATAAGACCAAGGCGCTCTCACCTCCCTCCAGCTCGGCCATCTTGTGTTCCACAACCTCTTGAGTGGGGTTGCCGTAGCGCCCATACTCTCCCCTCAATGGCTCGAGCCCTTGTTCCTTGCGACGCATGTGTTCGATGAGGGCGGCTGTATTCTCAAAGCTATACGTTGAGGTCTGCACAATGGGCATGGTGAGCGAGCCATAAGGCTTGCGTTTGGTCTCTCCCGCATGTACGCTCTGAGTGAAAAGGCCTATTTTGCCGTGCTTGTCCGGTTTAGAAAACATGATCTCTCCTCGTCACAGGAAATAAAAACGCCTCATACTCTTTCCAGAGATGAGGCGATGATTGCCTAAAAAAGAACTCTTCATCGGCTCCAGCCAGATGAAGAGGCACAGCGATCACGCGCAGTCCTCTCATCTTTCAGAGATCCCCTCACAGGGGCTCTGCCGGAATTGGCACCTTCAAGGTGGCCGCAAGTCGCCGATTGATCTCGGATGAGTATGACTTACTCCACCTTGGGTTGCCGAGGCTTCACAGGGCCGGTCCCTCCACCTCTCTGGATAAGAGTGCCGGAAACGACTATTAAGTTTGACAAATCATATCATGCTTAAGCTATAATGTCAAATTGACCCAAGAGTGAAAAGTTTTGCCAGAGCCGCTTTCACACCGGCAACCAGGTTCGGTACGGCGTCCCCGCCGCGCCGGCGGTGGCAAAGTCGCACAGGATGATCCCCCGACCATCCTTGGTGGGGAGACGCACCAAGAGCCAGGGCTCAGGCCACCCTCCTCGCCAGGGCACGAACTCGGCCCCAAGGCGTTCTAGGTCGATGGCGGGTAGATCATCGGGGTCCATAGCGTTGAAACGCCGATCATAGGCCAGAAGCAGCGGCCCGCGATAGAACGAGGCCTTCCCCGCCGCCTCGCGCTCGCCGCGCCAGATGCGCATGGACATATCCATCTCCAGGCGGAGCGCATCTCCCTTGCGCCATTCGCGCTCTAACCGTAGATAACTGCCCGGGGCGATTCCCTCTAATGGCCGGCCGTTCAGCCAGGCCCTGGTCTCTTTGGACCAGGCCGGGATGCGCACTCGCAACGCAAAGCGCTCCGGTTTTTCCAAATCAAGGGCGAGGTTAACCTGTCCCTGGATAGGGTATTCGGTGGTCTGCATCAGGCGCAAAAGCTGGCCTGAAGAAAGCGCGACGGTGAAGGCCGAGGGTCCATAATAGTTTAGTACCGGCCCTTCGGCACTCTGCATCACCGCCCACTCGGAGAGCATCCCCAGGCTGCGTGGGCCGTTGACGGAACAACAGTTGAGCTCTGGGCTACCCTCGCGAGCCTGGAAGACGATCTCATGGGCCGAGGCTCTGCGCACCCCATCCATGGGGGTGTTGTAGGTCCACCAGCGCCCCGAGGGAGATTGCGCGCCGAGGGCCGCGTTTAGCGTGGAGAGCTCCAGTTCGTCGGCCACTTGCGCGTCCCCGGTAAGGCGCAGCATGTCCACGCTGAGGGCCATCCAGGCTACGGTGCAGCAGGTCTCAATGGCTCGCGGATCATAGGGGTTACCGGTGGCTTGCTCGCCAGAAGAGAAACCACCCGTATTGTGCCGGTCCCCCTCGCGAATGCTGCGCCAGATGTGCTCAAAGGCACGCCGGTATCTCTCCTCGCCGGTGATCTCGTAGAGGCTGAGGATGGCTTGGATATCGTGCAGGCTCTCCCAACGCGGTTTAGGCGTCCGGTAGAAGGGCAAGCCCGCCAAGGCTGTGCGCACGTAATCGCCCGCCGGGGGCGTCTCCCAATCGGCCTCTACCTCGCGTAGCAAGCGCAGATAACGCGGCTCGCCCGTTTCCTGGTAAAGCAAAGCTAGCCCATGGCTGATGGCCATGTTCATCTCCTCTGCCCCGGCATCGCGCACGCGGGTGCCCGTATCCAGGAAGCGCGCACAAAGGTAATCCGCCGCGCGCCGACAGGCCTCCAGGGCCGGGCGATAGCCCGTCTCCTGATACCAAAGAAGCAAGCCCAGGATGCAGTGATAGTGTCCCCATATATCCCATAAGGCGTACTTGCCATCGTGCGTCTTGCCCGTCAGCCGTTCGTGGCGCGGGAAAGGGCCGAGGTAGCCATCCGCATCTTGAACGCCGATCAGCTCGTCCACAAAACGATCCAATTGGGTTCGCAGGCGCTCGTCTGGCATGAGCCGATAGCAAAGTACCGCCGAGGTGAGGTACTTGCCGGCGAACTCTCCGGCCCAGGGGACAAGGTCCCGCCGAGGGAGGCGGTCACGGTCGCGAAACATCTCCAACATGGCCGGGTTGGCCTGGGGGGCAGTGAGCAGCCAATGCTCCAGGTTGGCGGCCAGACGCTTCTCCATCATCCCATGGAAAGCATAACGCGCACCTTTGGGGCGCTGAAAAGCCAAGGATACGGACATGACAAAGATCTCCTTATCTTTGTGGGATCGGCATCGTTTAGTAGTTCTCCAGCAACTCCAGGATCGCGCCCAGCTTGGGCATCCCATCCACGTAGGCGTAGCATCCGCCCTTGTAATCGCCCCTTTGGATGAGCGGAATGCCCCGCGCCTCCAGACGAGCCAGGGCGCCGTCCATCCCCTTAACGAAGAAAGCGATGTGGTGCAGCCCTTCGCCATGTCGGTCCAAGAACTCTTGCCAGGTGCTGGGGCCGCCCACCGGCTCGATCAATTCCAACTTGACCTGGCCTAAATCAAAGAAGGCCAGCTTAGCCCGGGCCTCGGTGCCTTGGCCCCGATATTGGGTGTGAGCCTCGGCGGCAGGATCCGTCAGCCGCCACTGGGGCACCTCCACCCCCAGAAGCTCCGCCCAAGCCTTGGAAGTCTTTTCAATGTCACGTACTATGATTGCCACTTGACAGACTGCGTTGGAGCCAAGGATGTTGTTGGACATGTTTTTCCTCCTTATCGTGATCGAGCTACGAATAGCAGTATAAGCCGGATGCGTGTCCACCACAACCCGCAGGGCCCTCGCATTTAGAGCTTTTTCCGGTATTCTAGGCATCGGTAGGGACGCTATGATGGCCATTGTGCCCCTCCACGGGTACCAAAACACCTTTTTGGAATGTCTTCTTGAGCCTTATGGCCATTTCCACGGGCTTTCTAGCGTTCCGGGTTGCTACAAAAGGACCCAAATGCGATCGCCCTACCACAACCCGCTCCTGCGCTTGCTATTGGCATCGGGGAAAAGTAAAATGAAATAAGGTTGTTAGAAGCGTTTTAGGGTTCAAGTTATGTCGAGAAAAAAGCAAGTTAGAATTGATGAGCGTGGCCAGGTATTGGTAGCTATCATAAATAACCAGCAGGATTTCGCCATTCTGCAAAACGAGCTCTGGTATCGCATCCCGGTTGCAAGCCGGCCTAAACGCTGGCCGCCACAGTGGTTAGCATTTTATCAGACCAAAATCTTTGGCGATGAGGCCTTTACGGTGAGTTACTATGGGCATGTACGCGAGATAAAGCTCGTTAAACGCTATGAGCTCTTTCCCTCTGAGCCGACCAACCCAAAATCGGGGCGGGAATATTATAAGGTGTGTCTACAGGGCCTGGAAAAGCTGGATAGGCCGATCCGCAGCACACGCTGGCGGCGCATTGTCTTCATACCCACTACCTGGCTCAAGTTCTTGCATGCGGTCGAGATCAACGATCTGTTCGACGAAAGCCCCTTAGAGGATATTCTGTGGGCTGAGTTGAGACAGTGCAAAATCGATGCAGAGCGGCAGTGGGATGTGCAGGTAGGCCGAGCCCGCTATATATTGGACTTTGCAATCTTTTGTACCAAAGGCTGCCTTGACGTTGAAACTGATGGCGACTTGTATCATCACAACCCCAAACGTGCAAGCAGAGATAACGAGCGCAACAATGCTTTGGCTTCAGCAGGTTGGCATGTGTTGCGCTTCGATGGTCGCCAAATCCGCGAATCTGTGAGCCAGGAATGCTTGCCTGCAATTACAAATACTATCAACCGGTTAGGTGGGTTAGATAGTGAAAGCCTCGCTCCACGCAGATTCTATAACCTGGCCAACGTCAGCGCCGAACAGCTTTCGCTCTTTGAGCCGGCTACAGAATACGATCTGGATTGAGCACATGCCGACCCTCGCGGGGCATCGCTTGCTCACGTTCCCAACACTTCTACAGGCACCTTTCCCTGTAGCCCGAACCAGGCGATGGGGTTATCCCGCAAAAGCCATCGGCCGACGGTGATCGCCCGCTCCACGGTCATCTCGCCATCGGAGACCTTCTCCGCCAGGACCCGGGCGATGTTCTCCTTGGCCATGATGGCGTGACCGTAAGTGCCTTCCACGAAGATGAAATCGCCCCCGAAGCCGTGGATCTTGTTCGCGGGTACCGCGTCCAGGAACTCGCGGAGTGCCCGCCGCGCTGCCGCCGGGTTGATGATCCACATCCAGCAAAAGTCAATAGCCACGTTGGGAAAGTTCTTGGCCAACGTCAGCAGCTCCTCTTGATAGGGGTAGCTGATGTGGTAGATGTCAAAGCGCACCTTGGGGTACTTGAAAAAGAGGTTACTCAAGAGCGCTGCCCGCGAGTTGCGAATGGTGTTGCCGTTGCCCTCCTGGAGGCCGGTGTGGAACTTGACCGTGAGGTCATACTTGGCGCACTGGCGCAGGCAGAAGTGCAAAAGGTAGTCCTGGATGGCCCGCAACTCCTTCAGGGAGGGCGTGCTCACGTTGCGCTCCCAGCCGGCGTTGAGCAAGCGGTTGAAGAGCGGCTCGATCTCTCCCTTGGCGCGATCCTCAAAGACCAGTGGTCGGACGTAAGCCAGGCCAACCTTCAGGGCGCTCGCTTGCGCAGCATAGGCAGCGAAGCGCTCCTCAATGGCCTCCAAGTAGTCGTCCATACAGAGGATCTCGCGCCCCCAGCCCGCGCGCCAGTTGGCGTCTGTGGACATATCGGCCGGCCAAAGCATGTCCTGGATGAATAGCGTGCGGTCGTATTCCGGCGTCCACATGCGGGGGATAGGGCCGAGCCGATCCAGGCGGTTCCACAGGGCCACAGCGATCCCCGCCTTGTCGAACACCTGGCGGTAGAAGCCCGGTCGCCTGTTAGCGGCCATGCGCTCGGATAGCAGCTCCACCGTCTCGGCGCTCAGGCCATCTAGGCCATAGAGGTCGCGGATGGCCACCTCTAGGCAGCGGCCGTAGCCGGTATCTTTCATATACTCCCAATAGGGGGCCATCAGGCGCCATTTGTCCTTGGGGCTCATCTGGGGATCCAGTTGGATGCGTTCCATGTCCTTTGGCGGGCAGCCGGCGGAGATGAGGTCGCAGTTGGCATAGTGCAGGAAGAGCCGGCCAAAGTCCACGTGCTGTGAGATGAACTCTTGCTCCGTATCCAGGTGCTCGTGGGTGTCGATCAGACGCACGGCATCCAGAGCCTGGCGAACCTCTCGTTCAAGGGCTATATCGCGGGGCATGGTAGGTTCTCCTTTGGACTGGGAAATGACGGGAAACGCAGAGTACAGGCACTTGCCCGTTCCTCTCCGCAATTCTCGGCGATCTTGGGAGATCATAGCGCATTCGCCGGCCGCCGGCAAGTCCATTGACCCGCAGGGCCTTTCGCGATAGAATCCTTTGCGTTTGAGAGCTTTATTCGTTTTGCTTGCGAGGAACTCATGGAGGCGAGGGAAAACTGGCTGCGGGCGGTTGAGTTTCGTTACCCGGAATGGATTCCCTGTAGCGTGGGCTTTTCGCCGCTGACTTGGAACCGCTATCGCCAAGACTTGGAGAGGATTGTGCTGGCTCATCCCAGGATTTTCCCTCGCTATAGGCCGGGGCAGGCCGATTTCTTTGATGAGATGCCCGCGGTTTACCGGCAGGGTGAATACTATCGCGATAATTGGGGCTGCCTATGGTATAACATCCAAGGTGGCCTGGAGGGCCAGGTCGTGGAGCACCCCCTGGCCGATTGGCGGGCCTTGGAAACGTACCGGATGCCCGATCCCTTGCTCCTTGAAGAGCGTGGGCCGAGGGATTGGGCCAAGATCGAACGCGCCATCGCCGAACAAAAGGCGCAGGGTTTGTTGACCGTGGGCAACGGCGAGCGCCTCTTTGATCGGCTTTACTTCCTGCGCGGTTGGGATAACTTGATGCTTGATTTTGCCCTGGAACCTCCTGAGCTCGCCCGGCTGATCGGGATGCTGGAGGAATACGAGCTGAAGCTGATTCAGAAGTGGATCGGCCTCGGTGTGGATGTGATCGGCTTTCATACCGACATCGGCACCCAGAAGGGGTTGATGATCAGCCCGGCGAGTTTTCGCAAGTACATTAAACCGATGTTCAAGAGGCTTTTTCAGACTTGCCGTCAGGCGGGCATTCACGTCTCCCTTTCCTCGGACGGTTGTCTGCTGGAGATCGTGGATGACCTTGTGGAGTGCGGCGTCTCCGTACATGACCCGCAGTTGCGGGCCAACACCCTAGATGGGATCGCCCGCGCTTACAAGGGCAAGCTCTGTGCCAACGTGGATTTGGATCGGCAGAGTTTTCCCTTCCTCACGCCAGCCCAAATCCGCGAGCAGATCAAAGAGGTGGTGGAGGTGATGGGCGCTCCCGAAGGGGGCTTGATGCTCATGGCCGCCATCTATGGAGATGATGTCCCCTTGAGAAACATAGAGGCCATCTGCGAGGCGACGGAGGATTATTGCTTTCCATCTTAGGAGAGACAGATGAAACGCGTGGAAAAGCCCTGGGGCGAGGAACTCTGGGTGGCCCATAACGAGTTCTATGCCTTCAAAATCATTTGGGTGAAAAAAGGCACCCGCACCAGCCTGCAATATCATCAGACAAAGCGGGAGACGATCTACATCGATCAAGGGCTGGTCATTGCCTCGCTGGAGGATGAGACAGGCCAGATGGTGGATACCATCCTTCGCCCCGGCGATGTCATTGAGAATCCGCCCCTGCGCAAGCACCGTCTGGAGGCTTTAGAGGATACGCGCCTGATTGAAGTCTCTACCCCGCAGTTGGACGACGTGGTGAGGGTGGCTGATGACTATAACCGCTAGAGTGGACCCTAGAAAAGTGGTCATCTTTGGCGCAGGGGCCACCGGGCGAGGGCATATCGGGCAGCTCGCCTATGCCTCTGGGTATCGGCTAGTCTTTGTGGATAAGGACGAGTCTCTGGTGCGGGAGCTTTCCGCCAGCAGGCGCTACACGGTGCGCTTGGTGGGGGCCAAGGTGCATGAGGTTGAGGAACACGTGATCGTTGTGCTCTCCCACGCCACGGCCTTCACGGATCTCGACCGTCATCGCGCGGCTGACCACGTCGCGCGAGGCCAGGTCCTTCGCGCTGGGCGCATAGCGCTCCATGAAGCGCTCGCCCTTGGAGTTGGTGAGGTAGCCACCCTCGCCGCGCACGCCCTCGGTGATCAGGCAGCCCGCACCGTAGATGCCGGTGGGATGGAACTGCACGAACTCCAGATCCTGCAGCGCAAGGCCTGCACGCAGCACCATGCCACCGCCGTCGCCGGTGCAGGTATGCGCCGAGGTCGCGCTGAAGTAGGCGCGGCCGTAGCCGCCCGTCGCCAGCACCACCGCCTGGCCGCGGAACAGGTGCAGCGTGCCTTCGTTCATGTCCAGCGCCAACACGCCGCGGCAGACGCCTTCGTCGTCGAAGATCAGGTCGATCGCGAAGTATTCGATGAAGAACGTGGCGTCGTGGGCCAGCGCCTGCTGGTACAGCGTGTGCAGGATGGCGTGGCCGGTGCGGTCCGCGGCGGCGCAGGTGCGCTGCGCGGTGCCCTTGCCGTAATGGGTGGTCATGCCACCGAACGGACGCTGGTAGATGCGGCCCTCGTCGGTACGCGAGAACGGCACACCGTAGTGTTCGAGTTCGTAGATCGAGGGAATGGCTTCGCGGCACATGTACTCGATCGCGTCCTGGTCGCCCAGCCAGTCCGACCCCTTGATCGTGTCGTAGAAGTGGAAGCGCCAGTCGTCCTCGCCCATGTTGCCCAGCGCGGCGGCAATGCCGCCCTGCGCGGCCACCGTATGCGAGCGGGTCGGAAACACCTTGGTGATGCACGCGGCCTTGAGGCCCTTCTCGGCAAGGCCGAAAGTGGCACGGAGGCCCGCACCGCCGGCGCCGACCACGATCACGTCGAACTTGTGTTGCTGAATCTTGTAGGCTTCCATCGACCTCATGCTCCCAGTGCGATGCGCAGAACGGCCAGCACGCCCGCGAGCGCGCCGAGCACCGCGAGGAACTTGATCGCCACCCGCAGGACGATCTCCTTCCAGCGGGTATGCACGTAGTCTTCGATTACCACCTGCAGGCCGAGCACGGCGTGCCAGAACATGGTGACCACGAACAGGATCAACAGCAGGGCATTCCATGGTTTGGCCACTGCGGCTCTGGCCGTGGCGTAGTCGGCGTGCAGCAGCGACAGCACGGTGATCACGAACCACAACGCCAGCACCACCAGCGCGGCGGCAGTGACACGCTGGGTCCACCAGTGGCTCATGCCGGACTGTGCCGAACCGAGCCCGCGGGCACGCTTCAGCGGATTACGCAGTTCCTTGGCGTTGGCGCTCATGCGGCACCTCCGGTGGTCAGCACACAGGCCCAGACGACGATCACCAATACCAGGCTGACGATCACCGATAGCCAACTGGAACGCACGAACTGAGGAATGGCGAAGCCCATGCCGGTGTCCTGCAGCAAATGCCGGATACCGTTGCACAGGTGATAGAAGAGCGCCCAGCTCCAGCCGACCAGCAGGACGATGCCCAACGGACTGCCCATGCAGACCTTGAACTGGTCGAAGGCGGCCTCGCCGGAAGCGATCGACAACAATGCCCAGACCACGAGCAGCGTGCCGACGGCCAGCGCAATGCCGGTGGCGCGATGCAGGATGGAAGTCACCATCTGCACTTGCCACTTGTATATCTGTAGATGCGGTGAAAGCGGTCGTCGCGTATCTGCCATGGCGGCTATCCTGGGGTGGAATCGCTGGATGTCCTCGCCGCTCCATCCGCTCCATCGCCGATCGGCGCACGCGCCGCGGCGCGTGGATCAGAAGTCGATGCAGCGCCCATTCTTCTCCCAGTCGCCGTAGCGTGTGGGATCGGGTGCAGGCCGCTCGACCTCGCCCTTGCCGGACTCGTCGGCTGCAGGAACGTCTCGGCGCTCCGGCTCGGCCGGCTGAGGCATGGCATCGGTTTGTGAGGGCGTCTTGGACATGGTTTTTTTTAGCCGGGAAAGCGTAATACGTGCGGCAATGCGGTACAACCATTGACATGCGGCAACCCTTGCGCGATAGGCCGCCCGCCCCTACATGCACTTCATCATGACACCATCCTATTCCGCCCAGACGCTGCTCATTGAAGGCAGCGACGCCATCACCTTCGCGCAGTCGCAATTCAGCAGCAACGTCACCGCACTGCCTCGCGGACGCTGGCAGTTCAGCGCATGGCTCGACGCGCAAGGTGGCGTGCGCGCGCTGTTCCACCTCGCGCGCATCGACGAAAGTCGGCTGCTGCTGCTGCTGCGCGGCGGCGACGCGACCCGTCTTGCGGCCGAGCTCCGGCGTTTTGTTCTTCGCGCCAAGGTCGAACTAACGGCGGCGTCCGGCTCGACATTGAGCAGCGGCCAG
>Ga0078972_1009951_pt1 | contig 18246 bp, 13 predicted proteins | sample YelNatPaOPGAMG01_FD_67568 | JGI IMG/M metagenome (GOLD analysis project Ga0078972, IMG submission 67568) | Hot spring thermophilic microbial communities from Obsidian Pool, Yellowstone National Park, USA - OP-RAMG-01 (SPADES assembly) (version 2) | ecosystem: Environmental > Aquatic > Thermal... | reverse complement strand
GAAGTCCAATACCTAGAATTAAAGTAAAATCTCTCTACAGAAAAAGAGTGGTTCTAAAGAGAGAAGCTTCTACTTAAGGTAGATATATATTTTTAATTTAAGCTTAATTCTTCTTTTGTGATTGTTGGCATTACAAAGTTTTTGATAAATGAAGAAGGTTTTCTATTGCTAAGCCTAAAGCACTAAGTAAGGGCACAAAAACTACTGAAGCATTAGTTTTTTGCAAAACAAGTTTAAGTTTCTAGCTTTTCATTACGCTTGCTTTTCTCTTTTCTTTTTAGTTCATAACTTCCACGAATATACTCAAGCAATTTTAGCAACCATAAGTGTTCCGGTAGTGTTGGACGAGTCGATTTTTTGCCTCATATGGACGATAATCCTTAATCTCCTTCAAGCATTCGTCAATAACGTCATCAAAAAACTTTATTTCTATCTGTTCTTTCGCTACTTCTTCACGAGCTTCCTCTGGCAAGTATGAGCAAACAACTAACTTCTTGTAACTAGTTTTAATGTTTTCGCCCATTTGGAATTTCTCCGCAACATGATTCTTTATGCTTTCTTCGACTTCACTAGAAAACTTTTTCTTTAGTTTTTCTTCCACGTCGTCCTTGCTAATGTAAAACGAACCTACCTCGGCATGCAATATTTCTAATACATTATTTCTAAATCTTACTCCAACTATATCTGGAGCAAACCTTCCTCCTACTTTTGTTGATCTTGCAGGTATATGCATTTCAACGAAGTACTTTTTAAGGTATAACTATTCCGCAACCAGTTCTTCACTCCAGTTTGATCCAAATGGCATTCTTTTATCGTGAAATTTAAAATCGTAGAAATATTTAAATTTAATTCAGCCAAAAAATAACTGAGTAAAGAAGACAGGCAGGATATTAAACTTAAAAAGAGATGCATCAATCTTATATTATGTCATACTTTTCATGATGAACACATACCTGGTGCCAACTTTTGAAAAATGAACTTCTTGGACAATTATTTTGAGGTTCATTACCTTTATAAATTATCATGGATAGACTTATTTTTCCTTGCTCTTTTCTCATCTCACTTAATTTCAGAGCTAATTAGTTTCTTGTAAGTTCCAAATCTTTTCATAGAGCTATACGAAATCCGAGAAAAACAAGAACCTCTTAAAAAAAAAATAGAACAAAAACACTCTTATTCTAAGAAAGCTTAAAGTTAACATGGTATAACTTATTTTGGCACAAAGTTTAAATTTATACTTTGCTCTTTTTCCTAAATGGCTTTTGTCGAGACAAAAAATCATATAAGGAGCCAGGTGATGTTAATAGTTGGAATAGAAAGAGGTAGCTTAATTGATTTTGAGACTACAGGTGTACCTTTCAAAGATAAAGAACATGAAATAACAAGTTTTGGGTACATAACTTCAAACAAGTTGGTAATAATAACTAGAAGAATCAAGGAAAAAGCGCCATTTTACAGTGAAATAAAAGAGATTATTAAAAAACTTCCAAAACCATTCTATGCGTACAATGCAAGATTTGAGAGTGACGTGATGAAGAAAGAATTAAATTTATCTTTTAAAGAAGAGGATTTTGTAGATTTAGCACTTCCTTGGAAGGCTAAAGCTGAAGAAGTTCGTCTAAAGTGGCCAAAGTTAGATGAACTAATTTCAGAGCCAGAAAAATACTTTGGTGATATACAGGTAAGTGGAAAAGATTGTCCTGGGCTGTGGAAAGGTTATCTAGCTACGGGTAACGAAAACTTACTAAAAATGATAGCGCAACACAACTTAAGTGATCTTTTAAGAGAAGCTATATTGCTTTTATTACATCCTCAGCTATATGGAAAGTAAGCGATGCTTCACGCACACCGTTTTATTTTTAGATATTTCATAAAACAGGGGAAACTCCAACGTAAACGTTGCCAATGTAAACATTTCAACCCTACAATAGTCTGATTAAAACAATCCGTAACTTCTGGTGCAGAAAATATTACAAGCTTATTTCAATCCTACTATAGTCTGATTAAAACTCATCAAACGTAAAATCTTTGTACGAAAGTTTATTTAATATTTCAATCCTACTATAGTCTGATTAAAACTAAAATGATTCTGGAATAGGTACTGAAGGATCTGAATTTCAATCCTACTATAGTCTGATTAAAACAAGCTTAGCTACTAAAGAATTCAAATCAAGATTATTCAAATCATTTCAATCCTACTATAGTCTGATTAAAACCATTTTAGATAGCCATCTCCATCTACATAAACTCCTAAATTTCAATCCTACTATAGTCTGATTAAAACTCAAACTCTCTCAACTCAGCGAACTTAACATCTGTTATATTTCAATCCTACTATAGTCTGATTAAAACCAACCCAGCCTTTTCCTCCAGCTAATAGTACGATTATTATTTCAATCCTACTATAGTCTGATTAAAACACTACACTTTCGTTGTAAAAACACCAATAGTTTCTTCATTTCAATCCTACTATAGTCTGATTAAAACAGGTATATTAATGAGAATACCCCCTGCCCCTGTCGAAATTTCAATCCTACTATAGTCTGATTAAAACGGACTAGGAAACATGGGAAAACTAGATTTTGAAGATATTTCAATCCTACTATAGTCTGATTAAAACCCTCCAGATATAACTCAATGGACTAAGTATAGATTTACAATTTCAATCCTACTATAGTCTGATTAAAACCTTTTAGAGCCTGACAAGGCAGTTTTTAACATGAGCCATTTCAATCCTACTATAGTCTGATTAAAACCTTTCATACAAGTGAACCTAACCTTTTAATCGCTAAATTTCAATCCTACTATAGTCTGATTAAAACTAGGAGATAAAATTAAATATAAGGAACTTCCGACATTCGTATTTCAATCCTACTATAGTCTGATTAAAACCTGATTAAAACAAGCCAAACGAAGTTCTCGAAATTTCAGCATACTCGCCATTCTTTGTCTCATTTCAATCCTACTATAGTCTGATTAAAACTAATTGGAGCTTTTATTGTTTACTTAAAGTTCTTTATTTCAATCCTACTATAGTCTGATTAAAACTGATAATGTTGTCCCATGCGAAGTTTGTAACGAACATTTCAATCCTACTATAGTCTGATTAAAACTGTCTTTACATATATATTTGTTCACGTTTAGAAAAAATTTCAATCCTACTATAGTCTGATTAAAACCTTCTTTAAAGACCCTGTCGGCACGATAAAGGGTTTAATTTCAATCCTACTATAGTCTGATTAAAATTAATGAAGAAGCCGTTAAGAAAAATCAACAAGATTAATTTCAATCCTACTATAGTCTGATTAAAACTAACTCTGCCTCTCATGGGTTTAGGGGCTTTAGCGGATTTCAATCCTACTATAGTCTGATTAAAACCTTTTCCTGGGTTTTTTGGGCTTTCCTGGCTCCCCCATTTCAATCCTACTATAGTCTGATTAAAACGCACTATACTGCACACTTTCTAGATTTTCAACATAATATTTCAATCCTACTATAGTCTGATTAAAACTTTCACTCTCCACGTAGATGTTTTAGCAATTAAAGTAATTTCAATCCTACTATAGTCTGATTAAAACTCGTAAGATGTAGTATCTAAACCGGCCGTCTTTCCTAATTTCAATCCTACTATAGTCTGATTAAAACAAGTAACTGTCTTCTTCTAGTGCTAAAGCTTCTTTGAATTTCAATCCTACTATAGTCTGATTAAAACGAAGCTAAGCAAAAGAACGATAGTTTTAGCTACTTAAATTTCAATCCTACTATAGTCTGATTAAAACTAATCTTTTTAAATATATTTTGTTTTTATAAGTGCAATTTCAATCCTACTATAGTCTGATTAAAACCCATTTTAGCCTATCCGTGCCATCTACATAAATCCATTTCAATCCTACTATAGTCTGATTAAAACAATTCCAATAGGATATTAATTAAGGTCTGACACATTGATTTCAATCCTACTATAGTCTGATTAAAACGACTACTGAACGTAAGCTCTTAAAAAAGAGGCTCGACAATTTCAATCCTACTATAGTCTGATTAAAACTTATACTTTAGTATTAAAGCGAGGTGAAAAGAGATTATTTCAATCCTACTATAGTCTGATTAAAACGCAAAGTTATAATCTCATTATATAAATCGCTTCTAATTTCAATCCTACTATAGTCTGATTAAAACCTTGTTTTTATCTGATGTGATTATAAAAATTCTATTTATTTCAATCCTACTATAGTCTGATTAAAACTATGTAATCGTTTAGTTTTCTACGATACCGAGACAAATTTCAATCCTACTATAGTCTGATTAAAACTATTTGACATCTATTATTGTAGTATCGCCTAAAACTCTATTTCAATCCTACTATAGTCTGATTAAAACTACCTTTCAATACCGTTTACAATGTGCTTAAGCAATAATTTCAATCCTACTATAGTCTGATTAAAACATGGCCTAGCACGAAAAGGATACGAGTGCTTTTATTTTATTTCAATCCTACTATAGTCTGATTAAAACATGGCCTAGCACGAAAAGGATACGAGTGCTTTTATTTTATTTCAATCCTACTATAGTCTGATTAAAACTAATAATAGCTATCAAAAATCCTGAATACCTTTCTTTAATTTCAATCCTACTATAGTCTGATTAAAACGATAAGCAGAGAAACAGCAATTAATTATCTTTTAGCTTAATTTCAATCCTACTATAGTCTGATTAAAACAACCAATATTCGAGCCTAATCATTAAACCAGCCCCTCCATTTCAATCCTACTATAGTCTGATTAAAACTTTTGATAGGCTTGTTGCATGTAGCCAGAAAAGGCATATTTCAATCCTACTATAGTCTGATTAAAACGTCCTTAGTAGCCATGCCTGTCGATGCACTAAGTAAATTTCAATCCTACTATAGTCTGATTAAAACCTACCTATTTTGCTTTACTTACACTGCTTTTTCCTTACTTTTATTTTTTACCTGTCGTGAAGTTTAAAAAATACTCACTCTTTATAAAGCTTCACGACTTCTCATTTTAAAATAAAGCTCAAAACCTTTAAATACGAAAATGTCTTCTTTGAACTGGAAATAATGAGAATACTTCTTGAGTTAGAGACAGAGAAGAATTTTTCTTATGACATGATGTACTACCACAAACTACAAGGTTTCATTTATAGTTTACTTAAAGATACTGATTTTTCTTCATTACACGATAAAAAAGGTTACAAATTTTTTTCCTTTTCTAACATATTTCCACTACCAAGAGATAAAAGAAGAATGATAGTAAATGCAGGAGAGAAAAAGAAGTTAATTATTTCCTCACCAAACGAACTTTTTATCAAAATTTTGGAAGAGAGACTAAAAACTATTAAAGATAGTAAAAAGATCATAAATATTGGCGAGGCGCAGTTTTCTTTAGAAAATCTAAAGAGCTTTAGTGTGAGTTTTGGAAAAAATATAGTACTAAGGTCTATGACACCTATTATAGTAAGAATTCCAGAAAAAAATTACGATAAGTATAACATCCCCCTAGAATTTAGGAAAAAAAGGTATGTTTACTGGAGGCCACAATATAGCTTTGAGGCTTTCGTCAAACAGCTAGAAGAAAATCTACTTAAAAAATTTAATGAGTTCTACAGCACAAATCTAGAAATTGAAAATATTTTTGAAATTTTTGAGTTTAAAAAATCAGTCGTTAATCACGTCATCATCGATGGAAAGGAACAAAAGATAGTTGGAAGCATTTGGGACTTTATTTTTACTCATTTAGGTAAGGAACAGACAAAATTGTTAGAATTTGGAGTTGATTGTGGATTTGGAGAAAGAAACAGCTTAGGGTTTGGATTTATGAACATAATAAGATGAACTCAATGAAAACTATATTAAGCTTAATAGAGCGTCTCGAATTATAAAAAGATAGCTTTACAGAGAAATGTTAATTTAATAAAGCAAGTCTTCTTTAAGTAAAGCTTAAATATTTAATTTATTTTTATGAAAAATGATAAAGTAAAGTATGGTAAAAGGTACTCAACAAATCGGTATGATGAACCAAGCCTCTAAGCTTCAATTTACTGGGAACTGGTTCATTGATGCAGGTATTCTTGGATTCGTTAGCTTGATGGAAGCTGTTTATGGATGGGATCTAGAGAAAATAGAAGAAAAAATTGCTAAAGACCCTAGAAAAATTTATTATGGATATTTTCCGTTTGCATATCTGTATAAATGGCTTTCTGATAGAAGTCAGGAAGTAAATCATGAACTAATCGTTAAAATAAAAGCTGAATTAGAAGAAAAAGACTTTAAAAGTAATGAAGATCTGTTTGATTTTATATGGTGGAATTTCATCTGCGAGTTATTCAAGGACTCATGGGCTAAAGATAAATCTAAACTAATTTATAAAAACAATGCATATAAAATAAATAAAATAAAAAAGGAATATGATTACAGAAACACCCAGATCTATCTACAGAAAATAGAGGAAAGAGAGAAAATTATCAATGAAATACAAAAGAAGTATGCAAATGAAGTGAAAAAAATTCTTAAAAAGGAAAAAATAGAGGATAAAGAAGACATTGAAAAATTGATTGAAATTAAAGATAAAAGTATTCCAAATGACTTAGATAAATTAATTGAATTATTGAAAGAAAAACATTTTGACATTATAAATTTTCTTAAAAAAGAATGGGAAAACAACGTTTTAAAAGCACAAAAATTTACTGAAGAAGAAAGTCGTTTCTATAGGATTCCTGTTGATAGTGGTTTTTATAAGAACTTTTTGTTCTTTAATTTTCAGAGGGGTCACTTAGAACAAAAAAGAAGTTTTTTTGACATGGTTTCTTATAACGTAAGAAATGAAGAAATGCTTCAGAAAATAGATAAAACTGTAAACAAACTTTTGCCTTCAGAAGATGAATTTTCAAACATTAGTTACACGAAGTTTTCAAGCGAACCATTTATAAATCAAATTAAATATCTATTTGTATATTTGCTATGTTTCATTTATTCGTTCGAAGAATATAAAAATCTTGGACATGTATTATTTTATTCTCCAGATCTAAAATTTTCCTATATTGTTAATAAAAAACTAAAACTACATAAGAAGAAGATAGAGGACTCTAGAGATCCAAACGCAATTTTTAAATTCACTTGGCAACAGATAATTAACTTGCTTGTGGAGTACAAATCTTCATGGAGCTTAGAAAATATGTATATTATATCCTATCAAAGACTTGACAACCAAGCTCAAGAAAATGTTGAATACATTGGTATCTCTAAGCTTCAAGCATCCATTCTCCTTGACGATATAATAAGAGAAATGTTAAATAAGAGAGTAGAATATAGAAGAATAAAAAATAATTTTGAACGGAAATGGGTTCTTGAAGAATTCATAAAAGGAAAATCGCTCTATTCGATTATTTTTAATCATGTAAAACTGGTACTAGATAAAGAGATAAATCTTAGCTATTACTCTTCATTTTACTCTTTAATCGTAGATGCAAAAATCTTAGAGCTTAGAGAACAGAAAGAAAGCAAGAAATTATTTTCGGAAAATTATTTTAATAACTATAAAGCGTTAGTTAACGAAATAAAAGAAGAAATAAGATTTACTTCTTACAAAGCAAGTTTGATTCGAGAAATTTCAAAAGATAGCGCGTATATGGAAAGACTTGCGAGAGAACTACTAGGTGCCTTGGAAGGAGAAGATAAGACTATGTTTTTAAACATATTACTAAAAGATCTAAATGAAGAGAAACAACTCTGCAAAAATGTTAATTTTAATAGTTGGATTTTTGAGAAGATTGTTTTAAATGATATAAGTTGGAAAAATTATGCTTTAATATTGGTTACGCATCTATTATTACGTGCTAGGAGGAGGTAGGAATGGGAGAAGAACATAACGTATACTACTGGCAAAAGGTTGTTGGGAATAAGCTTCTAAGAATAGACTTGGAAAAGTTAAAAAAAGCTTCTGAAGAAAGTTTTAGAAATGAGTCAGACAGCTATAAACAAAAATTAGTTTATAACATGCTGGAAGCGATAAAGAACAATGATCAAAGCAGATTTTTTAATATTTTGCTAAGAGCTATTAATAAACCGAAGGAAAATTTTAAGCAACTTTGGGAAACTCTTGAACAAAATTATGATGTTATGCCAAACGAAGCATTTATAAATTTTGCTTACACAATAGTCTTAGGAATAATGGCTACGTACGCGGGAGGTGAAAAAAGTGAGCAGTAGCACAAACAAAATAGAAACTCCACAAGAAAGTAATCAAAGAAAGTTCATTGTTCTTGACATAGTCTTTTATGGTAGCTCTTTAAATTATGACCAAGGAACTACTAACTATCAGGAACTTAAAAAGATAACAAAGTGGGACGGAAAGCAATATGTTTTGGTTAGTAGGTATGCGCTTAGGTACAGCATTCTTCATTGGGCAAATAAACTATATCCGAATGAGTGGAAATTAGCAGGAAATAAAGAGCTTGAAGCAGAAGAAGGGGGGGTTGTGCACCCAAAACCGGATTTAGTTAAAAAAAATAAGAGTATACTAAACTTCCCAGAGTTTGACCTTTTTGGATTCATGATAGCCCAAAAGGGCAAAGAAGAAGTTGCGACGACGCGTGTGTCTCCTGTAAAAGTTTCTCATGCATTGTCTCTTACCCCTTATAGCTATGATTCTCACTTCATGGCTAATTTAGACGTAATGAGAAGAGCAGGAGGTAAAGGAAGTAATCCTGTTACTATTGAAGAAAAAAGTGATTTTTATGCTTATAATTTAATTATAGATGTAAGTAGAGTTGGTAAGTATACAGTAGAAGAACATGGAGATCAAGAAGTAGGCGATATTATAATTGATGAAAATATGAAAAAGGAACGAATAATTCAGCTCATTGAAACCGTACTTAACCTAAAAAGAGAAATAAAAGGAAGAATGGAGGATCTGTCTCCTTGGTTGGCTGTCATTGGGCTTTACAATGATGGAAAGTATGAAACGTATCTCGATAAAATGGAACTAGCAAAATCTAATCTCTATAAAATTATAACAAAAGAAAAAGAAACTAGAGATGAAGAAGGAAGAGTTATTCGAGAGATAGAACATGAAATTGTTGAAAAGAATGCGCCGAAATTCATAATCGATATAAATAGTAATTCAGCCAAGTTAGTTGAAAGCAAAGATAAACTTTTATCTCAAATTAAAGATTTCTTAAGTAATAAAATCACTGGTAGTACTATTTTAATTTACAAGAGAAAGTTTATACAAACAGACCCTGAATTTCAACCGCTTACGTTAGAAGGTTAATAAATCTAAAGTTGTAGATAAGTATGTCAGAAAAAGTCCTCTTTTTGGAAATTTTTCAACCTTTTGCGCAATACAGAAATCCATTCACTTTCTATTATGCGCAAACGTATCCCCTACCGCCAAAATCAACTATAATTGGTATGCTTCAAAATGCGGCTAGTAAATATTATGATGAAAAACTTTGGCAAATAAGTGTGAGCATTCATGGAGGATTTGAAAGTACTTTTTGGAACTACCAACAACTAATTAAAGGAGAAGTTGAAAATGTTGAAGGAGTACTGTATAACCAGAATCTTCCACTTTATGGTGAGAGACTAAAAGCTCAGAGAACTCCTGTCTATCAACAAGAACTTTTCAATGGTCACCTTTATCTGTTTTTAAAAGGACAAGAAGAGTTAATTAGTGAGATAAAAGAATATCTAGATAAACCAAGAAAAATATTATCTTTGGGAAGAAGCGAAGACCTCATTTTTATAAAAGATATTAGAGTATACGAAAAAGAAGAAACAGTAACAGAAAAAGTTGAAGGAGATATAAGAATAACTTTTCCAACATACATAAGAAAAAAAGACTTCCCAATAAAAATGAGCAAATATCCTGTATACTCTGTTCCAACTAAGGTTGTTTTCAAAAATAATGGCATTCCAGTAAAAAATAAATTTGAAATTACAAAGTCAACTGAAAGAGAAGTTGAGTTTGAAACTGTTATTTATACGGGTTATGAATATTCAATCCTTTTAGAGGAAAACAAACCTCTCAATGTAGAGTTTTTCGAGGTTGGAAATAAAGAAATAAAGATTATAGAAGATTACGGGTGGTTGTAATGCCAAGTAATGAGGTTTTAGAAGTTGGAAGGATTTTGAGAGCTAAATCAAAAAAGGAGAGAAATCCTTCCCTTAAGGATCACATAAATGAAACTATAAAGAGAGCCATAGAACTTAAAAAATTCGTAGATGAAAATAAAAGTTCGATTGATTATAATGGTTTTAATGAAGAATTCTTTAAGAACTTAGTTATTGCGTGCTTTTTACACGACCTGGGTAAAATTAATCCTACTTTTCAAAAAAAAGTTTTTGATGAAGAAGAAAGACAGTATAAAGATGATGAGTATACCCAAATCTCTTCTTTCTTCAAAGACTATAATAATGTTGATCTGAAAGACCATGAAGTAGTTTCTGTTGTTGTATCTTCAATTTTCTTAGAAAATGATGATTGGGCTAAAAAAATTAGAACCGCGATTTTACTTCATCATTACAATAATTTTTACGTAAATGAAGATCGCCATATTGCAACTATTTTTAACGATTATCCTGATTTAGGAAGGTACCTCGACTTTTTACTATCTAAAAAAGAGGAGATCAAAGAGTTGTTCATGTTCTTCATAGAAGAAGCAAAGAAAGAAAATTCTAATGAACTTGCAACGAAAACACTAGATGAGCTAAAAAACAAAATAAATTTAGATAAGATTGAAATGCTTAAGCATAACTTAAAGCGCGGTCATTCGCTATCGAACATACTGCAATTGTTTGAAATACCTGATAGGGAAGATGAAAGTTTTTATGATTTCTTTGTTTTCCTTGGTGCCTTAAGAAGATGTGACTATTCTGCAAGTGGTGATGTCGAAATTGAAAAAATTGTAAACGTACCTAGAAAAGTTTATGGTGATTTAGAAAACGAAATCGATAAAAAAATCGGTGAAAAAGGGTACTTCTGGCAAAAAGAAATTCTTCAAAAATACGATTCAAAAAACATGGTTCTAGTTGCTCCTACTGGCTCAGGAAAAACTGAGTTTGCCTTACTTTGGGCTAAAAATAGAGGAAAGAAGTTGTTGTACACGCTTCCATTGAGAGTTGCATTAAATGATCTTTACTGGCGTTTCAATAGAAAAGAAGAAGGTTATTTTGAAGAAGAATTTTTAAGAGTTTTACACTCTACTTCTTTTATTGAATACTTAAAAGAGAACAAGAGTGGAGAAAGTTTAGATGTTGAAACAAAAGAAGTTTCTTCAGAACTGTTTGCCTCTCCCTTATTACTAACAACTCCAGATCAAGTCTTCCTTAGTTGTTTAAAGTACTATGGTTTTGATAAGTTGATTAATGTTTATCCAATGTCTGCAATTGTTCTAGATGAAATTCAAACGTATAATCCAGAAATGGCCGCTATAATTATAAAAACTCTAGAAATTGTACGAAAACTAAATGGAAATATTCTCGTAATGACTGCTACACTCCCACCATACTTTACTGAATTCCTAAATAAAGAAAATGGATTCCAAGTAGTTGATTTAGAAAATGAGAGTAGAAAAAATAAAGTAAAAAATTATGGCCTAAAGAGGCACAAAGTCTTTTTAATAGAAGAGCAGTCTAAGAAACAACTATTCATTTACAGAGAGAAGAAAAGTCAAGAAAAAGAAGAGATTTTAGAAATAGATAAAAAAGCGATAAAAGAAATTGAAGAAAAAATAACTGAAAATAAAAATAAGAATATATTAATTATTGTAAACAACGTTGGAAAAGCTATTGCGCTATTTAAAAAGATTGAGGAAAATTCTTCTAACCTCTCTGTAAAAAAGGAAAATCTTTATCTTCTTCACTCTAGGCTCTTAGAGAAAGAAAAAAGTAATCGAATAAATGAAATTAAAGAAAAACTAAAAAATAAAAATGAAAGAATAGTTCTTATAGCGACGCAAATCGTCGAAGCTTCTGTCGATGTAGATTTTGACCTTCTTATTACTGAAATTTCTCCGATAGACAGTCAAATTCAAAGATGGGGTAGAGTTTATAGAAATAGAGAAAACGACTACAACGAAAGTTCACCAAACATTTTTATTTTTACAGGTATTGATAAAGGAACTTCTGCAATATACGATAAACAAGTGGTTGAAAAAACGCTAAAAGCGTTAAAAGAGCTAAATAAAGAGACTGTTTTAGATTATGAGCAGGAAAGAAATCTAATTAATGAAGTATTTGATAAAACCCTCAAAGAGACGTACATTCAAAAAATTAGAGAAAATTTAGAATGGTTAAAGTACACGTCACTCGAAAAAAGAAGTGAAGCACAAAGAATTTTTAGAAGAATTGCCGGACTTCAATTTGTTATTCCTGAGTTGATGAGAAAAAGTGAGAATGAAATTGAAAAAGCATTTGGAGAAGTAATTGAAGACACAATTAAAAGAGATGAAAACAAACTTACATGGGAAAGTATAGTAGAAAAAGTTAAAGAAAAAGTGAGAAAAGACGAAGATAAACGAAATGTTAACAAGTTTGAATTAAAGAAAATCCTTTACTTATACTCAGTTAACGTACCAATCTTTTCTTTTGGTGATGACTTTCCACATATTTCTAGAAAAGAGTTTAAAGGGTTTCAAATATTAAGAGAAGACAACATAAACCAAGAATTATGCGACATTGAGAAATATGGCATAAACAAAATATATAACATTGACATCGATCAAGAAGAAATAAAAGAGAGTGAAGATTACTTCATAATATGATTAGCTCTTTTGCATCCGTAGACCAGAAAGCAATTTTTACAGGAACACAAGTAGCTTATTATGTAGTTTGTCCTACAAAACTCTGGCTTTTCTCTCATTTTATGGTGCAGGAGAAAAATTCTGATTTAGTGCAACTAGGCAAGTTACTGCAACAAATTTCTTACCGTGAGACAAATAAGGATTTAATAGTTGATCAGAAAATCGTAATTGATTTTATTAAAAAAGGGGATAAGCTAATTCTTCATGAAGTAAAAAAATCAAGCAAGTTAGAAGAAGCACACGTTGCTCAATTAGCATACTATTTATATTTCCTAAAGAATGAAAAAGGAATAGAAACTACGAAAGGCATAATTAATTATCCTAAGGAAAGAAAAATCGTTGAAGTTGAGCTGACTCAAGAAAAGGAGAAAGAAATTGAAGAAATTTTACAAAAAATAAAGGAGATACTTTCTTTGCAGAAGCCTCCCAAACCAAAGTACAAAAAGTATTGTAGAAAATGCGCTTATTTTGAACTTTGTTTTTCAGAATAATTTATAAATTTATTGCGTGGTGCTTTTATCTATGTCGAAAATTGACTTTTTCATATTAAGGAATGGCGTAATAAAAAGAAAGCAAAACACAATATATTTTGCATTTAAAAATGAAAAGGGCGAAGCCGAAAATAGGATTCTACCAATAGAAAAAATATATTCAATTTATGCTCATGGTAAAGTGACTATTCGCTCAGGTGCTTTGTCCTACTTAATGAAGCATGGCGTCCCTGTTCATTTCTTCAATAAGTTTGGTTTTTATGAAGGAAGCTTTTGGCCAAGAGAAACTTTAGTTTCTGGTAGCTTGTTGGTAAAGCAAGTTGAACACTACTTAGACAAGAATAAGAGGTTAACTCTTGCAAAAAAGTTCGTTATTGGCTCTATAAAAAACATTTTAGTTAATCTTCAGTACTACGATAAGAGCGAAGTAAATCTATCAGATGAAATTAAAGAAATTGAAGGCTTTGCTTCGAGAATTGAAGAGCAAAAATCTATTCAAGAAATAATGGCGTTAGAGGGGAATGCAAGAGAAGTCTATTATAGATCTTGGAATAAGTTTTTACCGGAAAAATTTAGTTTTGAGAAAAGGAGTAGACAGCCACCAGAAAACATGATAAACGCCTTAGTAAGCTTTGGAAATTCTCTTGTTTATTCTGCGTGCTTAACAGAAATCTACAATACTCAATTAAACCCAACAATTAGTTACTTACACGAACCTTTTGAAAGAAGGTTCTCATTAAGTTTAGATTTAGCAGAGATTTTTAAGCCACTGTTAGCTGATAGAGTCATATTTAAATTAATTAAACAAGATAAAATAGACGAAAACTACTTTGAAAAGGATCTGAACTACTGCATTTTAAACGAAAGAGGAAAAAGACTATTTTTGCAGGCTTTTGACGAAAAAATGAGAACGACAATAAAGCATAAGACCTTGAAAAGAAAAGTTAGCTATCAGAGGTTGATTAGGTTAGAAGCATATAAGATAGTAAAACACTTACTGGGAGTAAATGAATACAAGCCTTTTGTGATTTGGTGGTAGAGTTGTACGTTATTGTTGTTTACGACGTGAACGTATCAAGAGTAACAAAAGTTTGTCAATTTCTGAGGCAGTATTTAAACTGGGTTCAAAATTCTGTTTTTGAAGGAGAACTTTCAGAAATCCAATTAGAAGAAGTAAAAGTTGGATTAAAAGAAATTCTTAACCTCGAACAAGATTCAATAACTATCTACATTCTACCTGCAGAAAAATTTTTGAAAAGAGAGTACATAGGCAAAAGAAAAGCAGAGCTTTCTTCCGTTATTTAATTAAAGTCGTGAAGCTTTATAAAGAGTGAGTATTTTTTAAACTTCACGACAGGTAAAAAATAAAAGTAAGGAAAAAGCAGTGTAAGTAAAGCAAAATAGGTAGGGTTTTAATCAGACTATAGTAGGATTGAAATATAGGGGCAATAAAAGGGTCCTTTTCATATATATGGTGTTTTAATCAGACTATAGTAGGATTGAAATTTATAAGAATATGAAGGAGTTTCTTAAAGCCGAGATGTTTTAATCAGACTATAGTAGGATTGAAATAGATTTGCTATTATTAGGCACGATAGCACTTTAAGGTTGATGGTTTTAATCAGACTATAGTAGGATTGAAATTAGTATATAAATCACTTTCACTTATCTCACCTCTAAGGTTTTAATCAGACTATAGTAGGATTGAAATAAACTCATTAATAGTTTTAAAGGTCTTGTATTCTTCAGCGTTTTAATCAGACTATAGTAGGATTGAAATTTAATAGATAAGATAAAGGAAACTTTCGATAGCATAAAGGTTTTAATCAGACTATAGTAGGATTGAAATTAAGGTCAAAGTATCTGGAGAATAAACGGCTAAGAACAAAGTTTTAATCAGACTATAGTAGGATTGAAATAAGTTAATACTCCATCTCTAAATCCTTCTAAGACTTCACTGTTTTAATCAGACTATAGTAGGATTGAAATATAGAAGGACAAAAGCAATAGAGCCTAGATTTGCTATTATTGTTTTAATCAGACTATAGTAGGATTGAAATATGGAAGAAGCAGTTAAGAATAAAGATAAACTACTTAGTTTTAATCAGACTATAGTAGGATTGAAATACTTCTTTAGCTTGTTCAAACATTTTCATAACATCTTCTGTTTTAATCAGACTATAGTAGGATTGAAATTCTTTCCAAAGGGGGGGATAAAAGAAAATGACTTCAGTGTTTTAATCAGACTATAGTAGGATTGAAATGTAGAAGCAGAGACTAAAGAGGAAAAGAAAGAAGCCAGTTTTAATCAGACTATAGTAGGATTGAAATGAAAGAAGGAGGCTAGGTAAAATGAGTAGCATTGACGAGGTTTTAATCAGACTATAGTAGGATTGAAATTTGTTCTCTTCAATTATTTTGAGCCCTTCTCTCAGCGCTGTTTTAATCAGACTATAGTAGGATTGAAATATTCGTAGTCTCAATCTTGCTTATTGCGGCATACCTCATAGTTTTAATCAGACTATAGTAGGATTGAAATATTTTTGAAAAAATAATGATTACGACAACTAGTATAGAGTTTTAATCAGACTATAGTAGGATTGAAATAATCTTTTATAATTAGAGCAGCGCTTGAGAAGTATCTTAACGGTTTTAATCAGACTATAGTAGGATTGAAATAGTGTCACTCTTTTTAGGTACTAAAAATGGTAAGTGTTTTAATCAGACTATAGTAGGATTGAAATAAGTATGTTTGCTTTATCTAGTATGTTCTCTTCGCTGTTTTAATCAGACTATAGTAGGATTGAAATAAAGCTGTATGAGGTTGCAGTAGCATTAGCAGATCGTGTTCAGTTTTAATCAGACTATAGTAGGATTGAAATAAGAAGCAATGGCTTTCAGATATGGATTACGAAGAGTAGTTTTAATCAGACTATAGTAGGATTGAAATAGTGAAGAAAGCAAGGATGAGGAAAACAAAGAATTAGTTTTAATCAGACTATAGTAGGATTGAAATTGGATTACTAGCATACTATTTGACTGCAAACAGCTAGTTTTAATCAGACTATAGTAGGATTGAAATGTACTTTGGGAAAATGCAGTTGAGAACCATTCGAAAGTTTTAATCAGACTATAGTAGGATTGAAATAACTTCACAAAAAGAATATTTCTCTGCGAAACCAAACAGTTTTAATCAGACTATAGTAGGATTGAAATCAAAAAAACTTGTGGAAGAAGGAGTTGAAGACAAAGTTTTAATCAGACTATAGTAGGATTGAAATTCTTTTTGGAGAGACAAATTAATTAAGTTGAACTACAGTTTTAATCAGACTATAGTAGGATTGAAATATATATTTGTTCACTTTATTCTTTAGATACGGCACTGTTTTAATCAGACTATAGTAGGATTGAAATTGCTGATGGGTACACGGTTCAGAGGATCTATAAGTACATGTTTTAATCAGACTATAGTAGGATTGAAATTCTACCTATATCGTTTATTTGGTTTACGAGAACTGAAGGTTTTAATCAGACTATAGTAGGATTGAAATTAAAAATGGTCAAGTTTCGTAATGTGGTCTGGTTGCCTTGTTTTAATCAGACTATAGTAGGATTGAAATTTCCTTAATCTTTTTAGGGTTGTAGTAAACGTTTTTTCTTGTTTTAATCAGACTATAGTAGGATTGAAATAAAGTTCTTAGTCTATACTATAACAAAAAACAAGGGAAGGTTTTAATCAGACTATAGTAGGATTGAAATCGTAGACGTAGCATGAAGGTCGTGAACCCTGTCATTATTTCAACACCAACGAGGTTAAACACCATAATTGCAACCTGTATCCTGTACTTTATTGTCGAAGAAAAGAGCAAAGCATAAATTTTTAAAATTGGAAGCATTTTCTGTTTAAAAGTTAATCTTCTGAAGCAAGATTCCTTTTTCTTAGGTGCATTTATTGGTGCTTAAAAAGGCTTATAAATTTACTTTATACTAGAAGTATAGAAAATGAAGGCTAAAGTTTCTTTAGCTTTATTTTTAGTTTTTGTTATTTCCTTAACCTCGTCTATTCTTAACTACGCTTATGTAACAAGTTCAAAAGTGAGAGTATACGGCTACATAAAGGACAGCAACAGCCAAAAAGGTATTCAAGGCGCTAAAGTTTACTTCTACTTACTTAGCGGGCATGATTTTTATGTTACTTACTCTGACTCAAACGGCTACTACAGCTTAGAGCTTTACAAGGATAACAGCTATGGTTACTCAATAGAAAAAGAAGACTACAACAGCATATTTGGCACTATGTACTTTCCAAGAGATAGCAGCGACGAGGTTAACCAAAACTTTTACATGCAACGAACTACATACAAGCTCAGCGTAGTTAGTAGTTTTGGAAATACTCAAGGCTCTGGGTACTACTACGGTGGAACAAACGTTACATTTTCAGTTTCTCCTAGCTACGTTCAGACTGAAGACACAAGGGCAACTTTCATTTCCTGGAGCTCTACAAACGGCTACTCTGGAACTAAGAATCCTGCTTACGTAGTAATGCCTAAGTCAAGCGTTGAAGAATACGCAAACTGGAAAGTTGAGTACAAGGTTAAAGTTTACGACAACTTTGGTAATCTACTAAGAGAAGATTGGGTCTTAAATGGAAGCAGCTATACGGTAAGCGTTGACGACTGTATTGCATTTAACAACGGCACCAGGTTAAAGTTTTCCTACTGGAAGGGCGACGTAAGTGGAAGCCAAAATCCAACTACGATAACTGTAAGCTCTCCTAAAGTAATAACTGCAGTTTATGTAAGGCAGTACTACCTAAAGCTACTTACCAACTATAGTAGTGCGATAGGAGAAGGATGGTACGACGAAGGTTCTTCAGCAAGTCCAAGCGTTAAAGAAAGCTTAGTTTATCTAAGTTCAAACAGCAGAGTTTTGT
>Ga0078972_1009950_pt1 | contig 18247 bp, 16 predicted proteins | sample YelNatPaOPGAMG01_FD_67568 | JGI IMG/M metagenome (GOLD analysis project Ga0078972, IMG submission 67568) | Hot spring thermophilic microbial communities from Obsidian Pool, Yellowstone National Park, USA - OP-RAMG-01 (SPADES assembly) (version 2) | ecosystem: Environmental > Aquatic > Thermal... | reverse complement strand
TTGTAAAAAAGACCGACATGACCCCCAGAGGCGTCGAAATAATACCAAATGAAATTAAGATTTTCAACACAGCAGCTTCCCAGCTGCCCATTGACATAACTGGAAAAACTCCTGCAAGCCTTGAAACTAGACTGGATGCTAGAGCGCTGGACCTCTGTCAAGAAGAGAACATAGCAATTTTTAAAGTTCAACACGTAGCCGTAGACGCTATAAGAGATTTTCTATTCGAAAGAGGCTTCATAGAGGTGCACACCCCGCGCATAATTGCATCTGCAACCGAAGGTGGAGCCGCCCTCTTCTCTGTTAATTACTTTGACAGGAAAGCATTCTTGGCTCAGAGTCCACAATTGTATAAGGAACAGCTCGTCATGAGCTTGGAACGCGTTTTTGAAGCGGGACCATTTTTTAGAGCTGAAGAATCCCACACACGGCGCCACTTAAGCGAGTTCGTGTCCATAGACATTGAACAGGCTTTCGCCAACGACGAAGATGTGATGCAACTGCTAGAACAGCTGATACAGTATGTTTGCGAAACTGTTAATGAAAGATGCCAAAAGGAACTTTCCATACTAAAGCACAAAGTGGAAGTCCCGGAGGTTCCATTTAAGCGGCTAACTTACGAAGAGGTTCTGCGAGAGTTAAAGAGGGAAGGCATCGAAGTCCCTTGGGGAGAGGATATACCAACGCCATCATTAAGAACCCTCGGTAAACTCCATCCATACTTTTATTTCATAACAGACTGGCCTAGACAAGCAAGAGCCTTCTATATAAAACCGAAAGACGACAATCCAGAATTGTGCGAAGGCTTCGACTTGATGTGGCGCTGGATAGAACTTGTTTCAGGTGGAACTAGAATTGCTTCAAAAGAGCTTCTAATAGAAAGGTTAAAAGAGAAGGGCTTGAACCCTGAATCCTTCAAACATCATTTGCAAGCTTTTGATTATGGAATGCCTCCCCACGCAGGTTGGGCTATCGGCTTGGAGAGGCTTACAATGATGTTGACGGGGAAGAAGAACATAAGGGAAGTTACACTTTATCCCAGAGATAAGTTTAGGCTTACGCCTTAAAACCACCTAGGAAGAAACATGCTGAATGAACTTTTCAGGCGTGTATTGCAGTATTCCTCTAGCTTGATAGGCGAAGCCTCTGGCGACTAGAACCTTCAAAATCTTGTCGGGACACAGATGCTTCTGTATTAAAAGTTCTAAGGCATGAGTGTAATTGCGGTTAAGCTCCCTCACGGCTAAAATTTGTTGCTTACGAGACAGAACATAGTCCTTGCATTCAATCAAATAAGCCAAAGACATGTCAGATTTCACAGCCAAAACATCGCAATGGTTTCTGCGAGTGAAAACAATGTAGCCTCTATTTCTGAAAGCTTGAGCCACCATATCCTCAAGTAGAGCCCCACTCACGTTTAGCCGCTCCTTCAGAACTCTATATAGCTGATGATGTTTTAGCCATTTCTCAAAACCGCCAAACTAGTCGCCTAATTCTTGTTAGTAAGGTTTTAATAAGGTCTCCATGGAGACCCCCCGCAAAACCCCTTTTTTCTTTTCATTCTGAGGTTTGTCAGGTGTTTCTGGGCATGTTGAGTTTGACTCTGAGGTTTTGGAGTTTCTTTCTGTTTTGAAGCTTGGGACATGCAATGTTTATCGTCGTGGTTTGGCGGCTTTTCAATAGTTTTACTCAAACCAAGGTTCAATAAAGGATTTCTTAGACTGTGTGGAGCAAGATCGACTTTTGCCAAGGAACGAAAGGAGGCGTGTAGGCCGATTAACGCTTAACAGTATTGTGACTTGGCTTCAGCGCGCATCACTCCTCTTTTAACCTTGTCAAAAAGATATTTAGTTGCTAACCAGCTGCCTCCCAAAAACATGTTAAGCGTTTGTTCATCTGGGATTTCCTCTGTTATTTTTGCTGTCGACAAGTTAACCCTGAGAATTTTCCCCATATACCCAAACATTTTAAACACGCCCTATGAAGTAGTTGCCTTCGAAAATTATAAAACTTCTGATCAGCGAACTGTTACTAAATTGCTGCTCAAAAGCACACTTAAACAGCTGCTTCATGCGCGAAGAAAGTTATTGTTACAAAACGAGTATAAAAAATAGCGTGTAAGCCATTTTAATTATTTGTTCCTAAAAATTTTTATAAGTTGAGCATAATCAAGCAATTAGGTGTGAATATGGAAAAGAAATACAAGTTTCCAAGCGAAGAATGGATTAAGGCTTTCAAAGAGGAAATTAACAAGAACAAGGTCTACGAGGAAGCCGCCAAAGACTGGGAGGGAGATTTTCTCTTCATAGCAACCCCCGACGAAAATTTAGACAAAGAGGTAGTTTTTTATGTAGACTTGTGGCATGGAAAATGTCGCGACGCCTATCAAGTGCCAAACCGAAACGCCAAAACGGCAGAATTCATCTATGAGGGACCTTACTCGAACTGGAAAAAGTTAATCATGGGAGAAATAGACCCGATAAAAGGCTTGTTGACTCGCAAATTCAAGCTTACAGGAAGCATGATGAAAATAATGAGATACACAAGAGCCGCAGCTGAGCTAGTGAAAACAGCCAGCAAAGTCCCGACGGAATTCATTTAGCAATTGTAAAGCTGACCTTAGCGTTTCATTGCCTATTAACCATCATTGGATACCGTACACAAGCGACTACAGCATCCTTTCCATGAATTGCTTGAGCCTTGTTTACTGCCTCTTCAACGGTTTTCGTTGGGGTAAAGCCTAAACGTTGAATAAGTTTTGGGTCCTGCGCTCCAGCTATGAAAACTTGATTCACATTTCGTAGACGTTTAAGGGGATGCAGAGCAAGTATGCCGTGAACTGGATGGAACGCGTGTTCAAAACGGTATTTAGCTATGTAATCCGCTCTTTTAGCGAACTTATCGGCGTACCTCCGCATTATTTCATTTGGGTCTAGTGTTTCCGCGAGGATATGTTCCCATATTTCCCTGTGTGTTGGGTGGTGGATGTCGTCCCACTGATTCGGACACGGAGTTGCAATGATAACGCTACATCCTGGTTTTCCTGCGGCCTCTATCATGCCGCCCAAATATCCTAACCCTGTAGATATAAGTGTTAGTATTGGGGTCATAGTGGCGAAAGCGGCATAGGGGCTCCAGTATGGAATACCATAGCAAACGATATCCGCCTTTTCCTGCAAAAGCTGCCTCCGCGGGGGTGTATGTGCCTTTAACAAGTCTAAGGCTTCTCTCCTGGTGGCGTCCACGCTGCCGGCCCATATGCGGGCAACTTCAAAAGGGTTCGCCAAAAGCGTTTCAACCTTGAAGATTTTTTCCTGTCCAATTATGGATTTCACGATTTCGCCCATTTCATTCAGAATATCATGCATTGGATTCCTAACAAGCGACATCGTCATAATTTCTGGCGTGTGATGCCACCGAATGGAACGCCATGTAGAGAGACCCACGCATATCGATTTCCATCCTCCATTAAATCCCGTGGAGACCGCATTAACGTAAACAGTGAGGTTGGATTCCACAACTCTGCGGTTGATTTCAACATCATAACCCGAAGATGTCTCTCCGAGATGTACGATTCCGTCGGGGTCTTCGGCGTCATGACAAAAAATTCTGTCTTTGAAAGCTTGGACTATTGGAGCCCCCAAAATTGTTTCCAGTTCGGGAAGGCGAAACTTTCGGTGTAGGGCATTAGCGCACAAAAGTGTGATTTGACTTTCACTGACGCCTACCTTCTTTAATTCCCTTAAAATTTTTGAAATTGCCGTTTCCCATACAGGGGCATAACATGGAACAGTTGGATCGTCGAAGGCTATTGTTATTTTCCAGTCCGGTTTAACGAGGTCGCTTAGGGGTTTAGCATCAAGAGGATTTCTTAGTGCTTCACCTACAGCCTTTTCTAGATCGGTTACGGGTTCGATGGGGATGCTGAAACCAGGCTTGACAATTTGTGTCGTTTCCGGCATGGTGACGTTTATCCAATCATCCCCAAAAACGAGCTCAACGTTCATCTAACGCACCATTTGTGCGCTGGTTACCCCCTATACGGTTTCTACTTCTGTTTCAACCAATTCTATTTTAATCTCTCGTTTGATGCAGTTGATGAGCCTTTCAACATTGATTACATTAGCTTCTGGAGGATAAACTCCCGCCTCAACACTTTTTCCGTTTGCAAGCTCCAACGCAGCAAGTGCGGCTGGCAAGGCTGTGGCTTCGGTTGCATCTTTGCATGCTATGCCATATTTGATGATGTGTTCTTTTCCTTCTTTAACGCCTTTAACGACTGTTGCTAAGCCTAGGCCTGTTAGTGCATAGTCGCCTAGACGCTCGTAGAGGGGCCCAATTGACTTTTCTGTTTCTTCGGGTGGTGTTATTTCAGACAGCGCTAGGGTTATGGCAACCGCAATTTCTCTAGCCTTAAATGTGTGATCGCCTATTTTGATTTCCTTGAGGCTTGTTAGACCCAGGGTTGAGAAAACCTTTGCAACATCGTTTAGGTCTAAGGGCCAAACCCCTCCCTTATTGTACACGTTCTTTACTTTAATGTACCTTGGTATTGTGACAGGTTCAGGATGGCCTGCATGGGCAACTTCCCAAGTGCCTATTGGTTTCGGAAACTCGTAATGCTCCGGTTCAGAGAGGGCTTTAACCATAACCCATTCTCCATTCTTGTAGGTTGGGATCATGCCCGTTATCGCGTGGAAATAGTGATCTACAATTGCTGGCCCCATCGTGGGGTCTATGGCTGTCCAAACCCAGTAGGTTCCAATTTCAGAAACTTCATCAAGCCTCTGCGCCCCATAACAGGCTAGAAGATTTGTGATTCCCGGCGTTGCCCCCATTCCGATAACAGCTGTAACATTTCTTTTCTGCGCTTCCCCATGAAGCCTTAAGGCTTCTTCTGTAGCGTCGTAATCATCGTTTATATCGACAAAATTAACTCCGGCTTTTAACGCAGCTTTTAAGACCGGAACGCCGAATTTGTGGAAGGGGCCAAGTGCACTAACGACCACGTCAAAACCCTTCATGACGTTTATCAAAGAATCTTCAATTGCTGCATCTACATGAAGAACCTTGATGTCGCCGCCGATAGTTTCAGCTGTTTCTTTAGCCTTTTCGACGTTTTTGTCTCCAATAGCTATTTTCGCTGTTGGATCAAGACGATGGAGCTCAGAAACTATAACTGAACCAATATGCCCTGCTCCACCGAGAACAAGCATTTTTGGTGACATAACAAAAAATATCATCTTAAGTATCTTATAAAACTTTAAGTTTACTGCATAAGCCTTGAGTGACATCACTATATCATTTGTGATGAAAGGCTCAAAGATATCAATGATGAAAATTGAATAATTTAAAATTTTAAGCAAAATTGTTTTGCCTCATAAATGATGCATATTTTCGGGAAAACTGAAAAGATCACCGGCGCTAAAAAGCTTCTTAAATCTAAAAATTATACAATTATAGGTGTATTAGGTATTAGGTGAGAACAGGAAAGATAAATGCTTGGGGAATAATCATATGAGTGAGATTAAGAAGGGATTACTGTTTTCTAGAGTTGATCAAATCGGGGTGGTTGTAAAAGATGTGGAAAAAACCGCGAAATTTTATGAAAAACTATTGAAACAAGAACCGTTACCGCCGATAGAATTTGAAACCGACAATGTGAAACTAAAAATTGTGTTTTTTCAATTGGGCGAGGTGCAGCTGGAACTCATACAGGTCTTAGAAGGTGAAAACGTTCACACAAAATTCCTCAGAGAGAAGGGAGAAGGGCTTCACCACGTAGGCTTTTTTGTAAAAAATTTAGAAGAGGAACTTGCAGCCCTAAAGAATGAGGGGATAGAGGTTTTGTGGAGGGGCGAAGCCCTTGGAGTCACAAAATTCGCCTACTTGGACACCGAAAAAACTTTAGGCATAGTCCTTGAATTAATTCAGTTTGACTAAAGACATTTTTAGGTGAAATGAATGCGGGCTTTAGCTTTGGGATGCGGGGAGATGGGGAAAGTAGCTATAACGGACTTAATAAAGTATGGCGAATTCGATGAAGTTATTGTCGGCGACATAGACGTGAAAAAAGCTGAGAAATTCGTCAAAAAACTGAAGAGCGAAAGAACTATTGTTTCCGCTAAGTTTGTTGATGTAACAGACAAGAAGAAGCTGGTTGATTTGATGAGCGGGTTTGATGTTGCACTCAGTTGCGTCGGTCCCTTCTATAAATTTGCGTTACCGGTTGTCAAAGCCGCTATAGAAGCAAAAGTAAACTTTGTGGACATATGCGATGATTATGATTCAACTTTGAAAGTGTTGGAGTTAGATGAGACTGCAAAGGATGCTGGAATAACAGTCATCAGTGGTCTCGGGGTATCTCCCGGTGCCACAAACATTTTGGCGAGAGCTGGAGCCGAAATGCTAGATGAACCAGAAGAAGTTCACATATCCATACTGATGGGAGCACCAGACCTTGGCGGAGTTGCTGAAATAGCTCACCGATTCCATTCCATGTATGGAGAGGTTCCAACGTTCCAGAATGGAAAATATGTAAAGGTGCGAGCCTTCGTTGACGGAAAAGAAACGGTTGAATTTTCAAAACCTTTTGGTAAATTTGAAGTTTTTCACATAGGGCATCCAGAACCGCTTACAATTCCAAGATATATAAAGAAGGTAAAGCATGTTGACACGAAATGCGCTTTTAACCCTCCTAAAATCAAAGATTTAATATTGTCTTTGGGTGACCATGGATTTGCGTCGGAAGAACCCTTAAATGTGAGGGGTTTAGCTGTAACTCCATTGGAATTTGCAGCGTCCCTAGTGTATAAAGTAAGCAGTAAAATAAGGAATGTGCCGAAGATGGGTGCAGTGCGCGTTGAAGTTCGAGGCATAAAAAGTGGAAATAAAGCAAGCATAGCCTTTGCTTCCACAGGAAGAATGAATGAAGGAACGGGTGTTCAAGTTTCAATAGGGGCTCAAATGTTGGCTAAAGGGAAAATTAAGGAGAAGGGCGTTTTCGCACCAGAAGGGTGCATAGATGCACAAGAGTTTATTGCCGAGTTCATGAAGAGGCAACCAGAAGCGCCTGTTGAAATGACTGAATGCACTACGACGATCCTCTGAAGCGCTCTAAACCCGTGTAGGAGCTTAGAACTTTCAGATGATTACTATTATAAAGGTAGAGGAATTAATACTTTAATGGGGTCTATATGGCACGTTTAACTGGTGGAGAGGTTCTGAAGCGATGCCTTGTTCAGGAAAATGTGCGGTATGTCTTCGGGGTTCCTGGAGATCAGCTTTATCCGCTATTGGACGCAATTTATAAAGATAAGCGCATAGAGTTTATAACAACACGTCATGAGGCTGCCGCTGCCCACATGGCCGATGCTTGGGCTCGTGTGACCGGCGAGCCTGGAGTTTGCCTTGGAACCGTAGGACCGGGAGCCGCAAACCTGATCGGAGGCGTTTACCCAGCCTTTGCGGATAGCATTCCAATGATAATTATAACTGCCCAAAATCAAACTTGGCGTTCATATCCAGATCACGGTTCTCAGCAAGGCTTGGATCAGCTTTCCCTCTTTAAAGCAGTTACAAAATGGAATGCCGTTGTTTCCCATTGGAAACGCATTCTAGAATTGACGCAGCAAGCCTTTCGCATCGCTACATCTGGAAAACCGGGTCCAGTTCACCTTGATTTCCCATCGGATGTTTTGTTCCAAACCGGAGATGAAGAAGAAGCAAAAATTGTTCCTCCTCCATGTTATAGAGCTTTAGAGCCTCCCGTTGGCGACTCCTCATTGATAGAGCAAGCTGCAATAATGCTTGTTAAAGCTAAATCGCCCCTAATCCATGCTGGCGGCGGGGTTCTAAGGGCAAAAGCCTCTCAAGAACTTATTGAACTTGCTGAGTATTTGCAAGTGCCAGTAACAACAACAATGAGCGGAAGAGGCGCAATCCCAGAGGATCATCCTCTCTGTCTTATTCCGGCTTGCCCAGGCTCAGGGGCTCTCGCGGCTCAGGTTGAGGCTGATGTTGTTCTCCTTGTTGGTGGCAGACTAGGCGATTTGGACATGTGGGGTTTGCCTCCAGCTTGGGGTGACCCGTCTCAGCAGAAGTTTATTCAAATAGATATTTGCGGCGATATGATCGGGCTTAACCGCCCAGTTGACATTGGAATAGTTGGAGATGCAAAGTCCACGCTTAGGGCTCTTTTGGAAAGCGTGAAAAGGATTACCCCGCGAAGGGGGGAGAACCCCGCCGTTAAAGAGTATAAGAATATAGAGAAGCTTTGGCTTGAAAGGTTTGAGGAAATGTCCCACTCGGATAACGTGCCAATACATCCATTGCGGCTCATAAGGGAAGTTAGGGAGTTCTTTCCAAGGAGTGCCATCACGGTTGTTGACGGAGGAAACACGGCAGTATGGTGCCTATACCTCAACAGAGTTTATGAGCCATACACGTACTTAAGCTGCGCATCTGGCGATTCTGGGCATCTTGGTGCTGGCATACCATATGCCATTGCAGCCAAACTCGCGGCTCCATCAAAGCAAGTTTACTGCATCACCGGGGACGGAGCCTTTGGCTTTAACATTCAAGAGCTAGAAACAGCAAGCCGTTTAAGAACGCAAGTCGTTTTTATAGTTGCTAATGATCACAGTTGGGGGATGATAAAATCTGGACAAAAACTTGTCTATTCTAAAAGGTACATTGGAGTCGACTTCGGTGATATTCGTTATGATAAAGTTGCCCAAGCAATGAACTGCTACGGCGAGAGAGTTGTGGAAGCTTCCCAGATTAAGCCAGCACTTCAAAGGGCGGTGGATTCTGGACTGCCTGCTGTGTTAGACGTTGAAATTGATAGGGAAGCTATTCCGCCCGACTTTGAGGTTTTAGCAGCCGTCTGGTTAGAAGGCTGCGAGCTCCCCAAGCCAGGGGAAGAGGAGCGGAAGGAAAAAGTTTCCGTTATGGCTTAGAAGTCGACGCTTCGCCCTTCAAAGGCGTAAATAAACAGTCTCTTCAGATCTTCGCTTGTTGGCACCCTTGGATTTACGAAATTGCATGTAGACATCTCCGCCTTCATCACCAGATCATCAAGCTTGCTCAGATAATCCTCCCATTTTATTCCCATCTCCTTAATAGATAAGGGCAGTTCAACTTTTTTCATGAGCTCTTTTACAGCCGCTACAAGTTTAACTACGGCCTCCTCCGCGGATTCCGCCTTTATGCCGATGGCTTCAGCTAACTCCCAATATCTTTCGGCAGATTCTTTTGCGTTGAATTCAATGGAATAAGGCAGGAACACCCCGGTTGCTAAGCCATGAGGAATTTTAAAGACAGCCCCGAAAGCATGACCTAAACTATGGGCTACTCCAACTTGAGAGTTGCTGTAGGCTAATCCGGCCATTGTAGCCGCGTTATGCATCTTTTCCCTGGCTTCTTCGTCTTCCTTGATTTTGTAGACTCTTAAAAAATATTTGAATATGAGTTGTGCTGCCTTTATGGCAAGAGCGTCTGAGAAGTCGTTTTTCCATTGTGAAACATAAGCCTCAATAGCATTTATTAGGGCGTCTATAGCTGTGTAAGCAGCTAGCTTTTTTGGCATGCTTAAGGTAAGTTTGGGGTCAACTATCGATATGTCTGGATAAAGCTCCCTTGAGGCCAGCTCCATTTTGAAATGTTGGCTTTCATCCGTGATCACCATCACCCAGCTTGCATCTGAGCCTGTTCCACTTGTTGTGGGAATGCAAACAAGCCTTGCTTTTTTCCTTAAACCAAGCTTTAAAAGTGGCGATATGTCCGCCAGTTTTATGTCTGGTCTTTCATATAGAACCCACATTGCTTTGGCAGTGTCCATACAGCTCCCGCCACCTAAGCCGATAATCCAGTCTGGAGAGAAAATTGAGAGCCTTTCTGCACCAACAATTATGTCTTCAATTGATGGCTCCGGTTTTACTTCGTCAAAAACTTCCACATTAAAGCCTGCCTCGTTTAGATATTTTGAAACTATGTCAACGTAGCCTAAACTTCTAATGACTTTGTCCGTGACTATGTAAGCTCTTTTTCCTTCCAACTCCTTTAAGGCTTCCAGGGAATCTTCTCCAAAAGCTATTTTAGGACTTTGGAACCACCACATAACCAATCCACAGCGCAATCTGTTAAATGGTTCTTCCTTTCCTTTATTTATAGATTAAGACTTAGATTTTGTCAGCTTATAACAAAAAATGGTTCCGTAAGACTACAAAGTCGCTTTAACTAGTGCTAACGCTGTATGGCTGCAGTTCTATTGTTTCGTAAGGTTTCAGGTTTAAACTTAAGAAATCTCGACCAAAATAAGCATCAGTAACGCTGCAAAGAACAATAATATCAACGGAACCCTTAACGCCTAAAACGCACATGCGCGCGCAAAATATATTTAACTCTGTCAGACGCCGTTGTGTTTGCCCGTAATGGTTCAATTGTGTTTGTGCAAGCGTTCTTACATTGAATTGCACGTTCATTCATTTCAGGACTCAGTTTATTTTTTGCCTCTTAGCATTCGTAGCCTAAATATTACAGGCCTTGTTGATGATTTCTTCTCATGAAACATAGCATGGATGTTTGTTCTCTTTTATGAATTTTCAACTTCCATAATTCATTCATAATGGCTTCTTTTGGCAATTTTACTGATCCTGCGAACGATACATATTAACAAAAAAAAGATGGGGGATTTTTGGTTTTACGCTAAAGTGGTTGGCTGAGTTACACTCCAGTATATCGCGTTGAAGGCGAACAAGAATGTGCCGTGTGCTTGGGACCTGTAGAAGGGATCGAACCCGAATATGATTACGTGACCGTCGCCTAATGGAGCGTCCACTAAAGCTGCATTTCCAGATAAAGCTTCTTCACCTTCGTGGTATCCGCTGATCCATATCTTAGAGCTGTCAGTGGGGTATTGCGCGACCGTCATGTCGACTGGTGCAAGAAAAGCTGGGCTCCACTCATAGAATATCGGGTTTTCCAATGCCGTGCCGTAAGCTATGAAATGTGTAGTGTTGACGTTCACTCTCAGAATGCTTCCAGGAATCGTTACACTGCTGGTGTCAACAAGTGTTACGGAAGTGGTGAATCCGTATCTCACTGGGACTTCTCCGCCCTTGTTGAATCCTATAAGCACGCCTCCAGCCTCAACAAAGGTCTTTAGGTTTTCCAATCCTTGTTTTTTGATGCCGTTTGGAAGCGGGTAAGTCACTGACCCATCAACTATTGTTTTGGCAGAGGATTCGTCCGGAATTATTATGACATCATAGTTATTAATGAGGTTGCCAGCTTGTATGTCTGTTTCGTTTATAGTTTGAAAATCGAAGTTGTGGTTTGAGAGGATTATGTTTGCCCAACCCCAACACATAGTTCCTTTCCCGTACCTCTGCGGGAAGAACACTCCGATTCTTGGCTTAGTGGAAACTCCGTAAACTGGAAGTGAGGTGGACACGTTTAATGCGTAGATTTTCAGGTTGAAGTTCTTAGCCAAATTATTCATTTCCGTAGGTGCCACTTGAGCCGCCGGAACCATCACTACTCCAGGCTCAAGCTGTATGCCGCCAACAGTTTTAGAATCCCCCGAGTAAAAGTATATGCTGTATTCTTTTTTGAGCAGTTCGTTTACAGCCTTGATTCCTGTAATTGTGTGATTGAAAACATAACAGAAGGTCGCTGGTGCACCTATAACTTCTCCTTTGGGCGGAAGCGCCTTCTTTAGAGGCAAGGAAACCTTAACGCTTAAAATCGATTTGTCGACAACTTGAACAACTGGTATGTTCCACATGTCACCGTAGTTCCAGGCTGTCACGTCATAGAAGTAGGGGATTGTGAGAACTTGCCGTTCGAGTAAAGTTAACGCCATAGGTCTATAAGGCTGATCCATGCGGACGATATATGTTCCAGCGGGATATGTCACTCCACTGTAGCAGAATGGTTGAAGAGTCTGCCTGACTTCTATGCCTTGCATTATTATGTGATTGAGCATGTCGCACATGTATGCCGGGTCCCTATCGTAAAATGGAATTAGAAACGCATATGGTGCTTCGGTTTTTCCTCTCTCAACTTGATTCCTTCCCGCGAGGTAATAGTTGTAGAGGAAGTTAAATTTGTTTCTAGCTGCGCTTTCTAGAAGCGCCCACCAGGCCGTCATTCGATAGGCTACCTCATCCTTAAAAGTCCACATGCCCCCAGGCCAAGGATGCATCTGATGTTCCCCTACCTGCTTCGCTGACGAACTTAGTCTTTCAAAAGGTATATTAACCGGGTCTGCCCCTGGACCACGCGCGATTTCCCATGTGCAACCAACTATGTTGTGAAGACTCGGACAGGAATCTCCATAGCCCGGGTAGAAGAGGTCATAGACTTCTTCATATACTACTCCATAGAGTCCTGCTCTCTCTAGTGACGTGACTAAGTCGCCTCCAATTATGAATTTTTCTTGCTGAACAAGTGGGTCTATATGTGGGTTTATTGGGTCGCATTCAGGTGGGACGAACATTCGGTAGCCATAAGTTCCCATCATATGGCTATCTATGTGAATTTGTGGTTTCCATTTTAGTATGGCATTGAAAGCAACTTGATTCTCAACAAGGTTTAGCGCGTCCCAGTCCCTGTTATTGTCATGGGAGACTAGGTTGCCCCATTCTGGCGGGCTTGTACCCGCGTATGTGGTGTTTTTGTAAGTGTTATACCAATCTCTGTAGCCGTCGTGGCCGTCTGGATTTATTGAAGGAAGTATTATCGTTATAACATTGTCTAACACATTCATCGTTCTTTCATCGTTGCGAGATGCTAGTTCATAAGCCAACTCCATAGATGATTCTGTGTCTTCAAACTCACTTGAATGCTGATCACAGGTCAGCCAAACTATTACTTTTCCCTTATCAGCTAGTTTAATAGCATCTTCAGGCGAGGTTACTCGCGGATCGCTTAACTTATTAGTTATGGAACGGTAGTATTCTAGCCTAGCTATGGTGTCTGGACTTGAAATCACAACAATTACCATCGGTCGACCAAGGCGAGATTCACCAATCTTCATCACTTCTACTCTGTTTGAAAATCGATCCAAAGTATAGAAGTATTCCAGCTCTTTGGTCCAGCTTGTAAGCGTGTAATCCTGTCCTATGGAATATCCAAGAAAGTCCTCTGGAGATGGAATCCTGCGCACATGTTCTTTGGATGGCCACCAATATTGAAGCCCCATAGACATTGGTGCAAGTAAGGTTATGCATGCTAGAACAACCAGTGGAAGTTTTTTATCCATTTTAATTCTCTCCTTTCTCGGCATAAGTGATTTCTTTCTATCTTATAGATAATTTTTTCTGTAATTGCGCTTCTAGAAAATTAGCGTGCGCTATTACGTTCTAAACTACTCAATTTACTTCTTCTAAATCATAAACTTTTAAAAACATATTCGGTCTCCTAAGACAGCCAAAAATTCCGCGTTAAAGTTGTATCAGCCAAGTGAGTCAAAAGCTCGACGGAAGCATGTCTGTGCGGTGTTAGCAGCGACTAACGGAAAAACTTTTCATGAGTTTTTAGGGTTGAAGTAAGATTTCTAGAGAAATTGAGTCTGGAATCTGTGTGGAGAAGTTCTTTTGGATAGGTATTTGCGCCTATTTCCTTCGATTAGTAAAGTGAATCTCGCTTTCTTTTCTTCACCTATGTAGATTTATACGTATGGTCTCGTTTCTTATGCCTTTTCAGTTCTCGATAGAAGATGAGTATAATTCCTATGACCCAAATTATTGCTATGGGTGGATTAAGGAAATAGACCGCCGCCAAATAGAGCACCATTATAGGCGTTGGCATCCATCCGCCTAACCCAGCTATAAATCCTGTCATAAAGAATGCCAAGACAAAGGTTATTGCTAAAAGAATGAGGGTCCAAATGAAAAGCTCTTTCTCAAACTGTTCCATCCTATTACCTTCTTTTCCGTTTTGATGGCTTAGGATTAAGACCCTGTCTGGTTTTCTTTGAATGCTTTTCTTTTACAAAGACAACGGCTACAGCTGGGAGCATCATGAATAGCAGCAGGATTAGTGCTGATGGAAACTCTGGAATTAGGTAAATTGTGTTGAGAAATAGTTCTCCAAATTCCATGGATGGTTCTATTGCGGTGGATTCAAGCCATTCATTCCAAGAAGTTATCATGACCATGTTTAAGCCACTGTCTCTGTGGTTAAGTGCAATGGTCAACATTTCTTCGAACATGGTTTCGTTAAGGGACAACACTATCGGCGTTGACGAAACGTTCTGCGTGCGCTCTTTCCATAAACAGTGTTCTGTGTTATCATATCCTGGGTAAGCGTTTGGAATGAACCCAATTCCTTTTGATTTCGCTGTTAAAAGCCATTGCGGATAATATATCCTAGCATAATCCGTCATTTGTTGCCACCCTTCTGTAGCATTGACATGCGCAAAAAAGTAGCTTGTCACAGCATCCAGAGAATACCACAACGGCGAATCCACATCAGGTGCAGAGGGACCAGCACCCAAATCGCCTATCAAGTATACGTTCACGTTAATATCTGCTAATCGCTGTCTCGTAACATTAATTAGTCTCTGTGCCTCTTGAATCGATAATTTTTGGTAAAGATATGGTAAATTATAGATAATCAAAACAGGCTTATTGTCAACTCGCAAGTAGCTTGGATGATTGAAATAGTTTTCGGCAGCATAAACCATGTCATTTATGAAAATATCTGTAAAGTTCTTGTTATGTCCAATCGCATTGTCCAGAACAATCTCGGTTTCATAGAATAGACAGAAATTGAAGTCCGGCAGATGTGATGCCTTCAGAAAACTGTAGTTAAGGTTCCAGTCAATTTCATCGAAATCCCAAGTACCATCGGAAGTGTTCATCCAATCTACCCAAGTACCCTTACCAATCCAAGAAACTGCAAAGAAGTCAATTCCATGCTGCTTTGCCCACAAAATATGCCTATCTGCAGTCAGCGAATCGCTGGAATTGTACTCTCCCAAGAAGGGCGTATACTTGACACCGTGCTCCCAGTGATTATTGAAGGGTATTCCCCACCAAATGTAATAGTATGCTCCTATCTTGACATCTATTTCAGTCACCATTGCAAAACCATTTGCCACAAGCGAAAAAGTTAAAACACCTACTATGACCATCACGCAAAATCCTCTAAAAATTACATATGAAACCAAAACTGGTTCCCCGTTCACATACATCGTCCATTATGTCTTCTATTTCAGCTTTTATTTCTTGCGGAAAAACTCAGATTGGCACGCTCGCCACATCCTTTTTACTGTACGATTATGAACGTGCATGCACGTGCAACGTTTTTCTGTTAACGATGACTAACAGAAGTTAGGTTATCTTATTCAACAATGCAATGGGATAATTTCTCGGAACATCTTACTCGAAACATTCTATCTTGTTTTAAGCTCGATTTTCGGCAGGTATTTCAAGAGAATTATATTTAAATTAACTCCACCAAATTCCCAAACGTATTTCCATTCGCCCTCAATCTTAGTTAGTTTTGTTCTGTCTTTGGAATCCCACGCTATTATTAGGGATGTTTGCTCAGGGACATGGTCATGGTCAGAATAATTTTCCAGTATATGTTCTACTTCCACTGCTTGAAACAGCTTCTTTTCTGAAAAATCTTTTTCTTGATAATCAGCAATAATATCTATGCCCTTCTGGGCCGTATGTTCCAATGTCCTAAAATAGTAAAATGGCAATGCTTTTAATCCCTCTAATTTCCATAACAATGCCCTTACATCCTGCTCGTTGCCTGGCTCTTTATGAATTAGCTCTCCATCATAGTAAACCCATTGTTGCTCTTTTCGCAATAGTGCATCTTTTCTTTGATTCAAAGTTACTCCTAACTCCTTCCTCTTCAATTCCCTCCTATACTTCACCCACTCTTTGTAATCCTCGGTTTCCATAATTTTTCTAAAGGCTTCTCTCAAAGCTGCGGTAAAAAGAGGCTCTTTTACGCCGTCTGAAACAATTCGGCTTCGTGCCATATCAGTATCAATGTCATCACATTCAACTACGAACCTACAGAATCTGTAATAGAGTTCGAATCCGTGAGGCTTGTATTGATTAAAATCTAAATTGAAATACGGAATACCTTTCCAAGCATAAGTCAGTCCTACACCCTTGCTTTCCAAGCCCCCATAATCACTCATTCCAAATTCGCCAGTCTTTAGGGCATATCCGCCTTTTAACATAATGGTAACTTTATTCCCTTTCTTATCGTCCTTTGTAATGATTATTGGCGGATCAATTACTCCAATTTTCTGACCTTCAACGTGATTCCCTTCTTTTTTGATCCATGGAAAACCTATTCTGAGTTCTTCTCCGTCAGGTATTGAAGGCGTCTTAACCATGATCTTAGGGAACCCTTCACTCAGTCTTTCTGGTTTTGTGTAGCCTACCAGTGTCCTAAAGTAGAGATAATGTCTTAGTTTTTCCTGATTCTCGTATTCGTCATGTTTAATGCCACCATCATACCCGTAGACCCTTATTATAGTTCCATGGTCCAAGCTTGTAGGCGACTTTTTGTAAATAACTGGTTTAGGAAGTTCTGGCTTATCCTTTCGAAACAACTTGCCTTTAGGATCTTCCACAATTACCTTATAGCTCTCGCCCTGTTCAGTTTTGGTTTCAATTTCTAATTTTCTGGATAAATACATTAATTTGGAACCAAGACCTTTAAACCCAAACTCATCTGACTTGAGACCAGCCACTCCACTATAAGCTAAATTTAGGAAGCGGTCAAGTCTTCCTTGTTTTTCAGGCTCTTTTTCCCCCGTATAATTCATTCCTATGCCATCATCTTCAAAAATAAAAGACCAGCCATAAGTTCCATCGTAAAATATTGTCACTTTGAAATATGATGCGCTAACTTCTTTTGCACATGAGTTAGATATTGCTTCTCTAACAATATCCAAAGGATGAGATCTATTTTGCACAACTTGCTTTAGGATAGCTACGCAAAATGAGATTTCATGTTCTGTTGGTTCAAGCACTTCCACCATTTCAATACGCCCTTTGCATCACACAAAGATAAGATTATAAATTTGCAACACACTCTATAAAATTTATCGGGGAAACCAAGAGAGGTGGTCTGCGCTTTGCAAAAATGTTCTTTACTCCACCTTCCCAAGTAGATCATCTTTCGCTGTCGTATACCAAGAAAAACTCAATAGTTTGGTTTTCTTGATACACTTCGCTGTTAACGCTAAGTGTTGCTGTCTCACTTGTGTAAAGGTCGTTAATTACCGCATAACGGTATGGACTGAACTCTTTAGTGCCGTCGGGGTTTACAAAAATGGCGTATACATAAATGGTTTTTATAGGTTTGTCACCAATGTTGGTAACGGTGCCGTTAATAGTCCAGTCAAGCCACCATGGATTTTTGAAGATTCCAACGTTAGATATGTTGATATCGTTTCCTGCAGTATAATATGTGAAGCTATGTTGTTTTAGCTAAGCTTATGATGAGTTGAGGTCATTGATTTGGCTTTGAATGCTCGTGATTTGAGAGTTTAATAAAGCTATAGTATTTTCTTTATAGCATATTATTGACGTATAGTTCATAGCCGCTCCAACCAAACCGGCTGCCAAAATTATGCATACTATACCCAGTGCGATGACTGTATCCCTACTTACAACCTTCTTCTCACTCATATATGACCCACTCCATGATCATTAAAACATGCGAATAAAAAATGTGCCTACGAAGCTTTTGCGTGCGCCAATAAAGATAGAAGAAAGGAAACTTCTAATCCCCTGTTTATCAAACTTCTGTTAGGAGACACTAACAGAAGAAATTTATTATATGGGCGTTTTCAGCAGCTTGCAGATACGTCATCGTTGGATCTATCATTATACTTATAGCCTTGCTTGCGAGTGAGGGCTTGCCGCGCGCGGAACAAGAGCCTAAAGAATGGTTGCTAAACCCTAACAACCCCATTTTTATGGGGGGTTAAACTGGCTCGTTTAGGCGTTTTCCTTTTTTGGCAGTCCATTCTTCGATGGATATGGCAAACTGTTTCTCCGCAGCGTTTCTGTGGAGGCTGTTGTAGGTGCAGAAAGGTCTTATCTTGCCGTCTGGAGTTGCATAGTGAATTACGCAATTTTGAACGCGGTCCAAGTCGAAGTTCCACACATCCATGAAGTGCATCATGCCTACCATGATAATTCTCCGCATAAATCTTCCAAGCGCCTCGTAACTTCCCTTAGTTATAACGTCCTTAAGC
>Ga0078972_1009949_pt1 | contig 18249 bp, 23 predicted proteins | sample YelNatPaOPGAMG01_FD_67568 | JGI IMG/M metagenome (GOLD analysis project Ga0078972, IMG submission 67568) | Hot spring thermophilic microbial communities from Obsidian Pool, Yellowstone National Park, USA - OP-RAMG-01 (SPADES assembly) (version 2) | ecosystem: Environmental > Aquatic > Thermal... | reverse complement strand
ACTGGTCAGCTGCCTGCTCCTCTGCGTTAGTCTGGCTGGCTGTGCATCCTCCTTACCTCTCCAGAGGCACGGACAGTATGTGTGGAAGCCAGGAGTGCCGGAGATGTATAAGTCGGAAGCTGAGGCAAGAGCTGCAGCAGCGAAGGCGTGGCCGACAGCCGACGAGACGTTTGGTGGGTATCCAGCCGTGTTCGCATGGTCGCCTGAAGGCATGGCTTGGTCGGCCGTGGTTGCGAACGGCATCAGAGCGAGTGGAGGAAGATGCGGCAGATGAGAGACTTGAGGAACGAATTCGACGCCGAGGCGCCAAGGTGTCGCGGAGGATACCTGGAGGACGCGCCGACGTGGATTTGGGGCCACCCTGATTGGGTGATTGAGCCGAAGCAGGATGGCATCCGGGTGACGCTCCAGATCGGGAAAGAGGGCAGCCTCATGGTCGGCCGGAACCGCCAGGACTTCCTGAAGGGAGTCGCAAGAGCGAAAGAGTTCCGGTGCCTGAACGAGATTAATCCTTACCTGGCAGCGATCGCGAACGAGGAGCTGGATGGCACGATGCTGGATGGGGAAGTGACCGAGACGTATGCCAAAGGGAAGTACGACAAGTACACGCAGGTGCGGGTCGAAAATGGCCTGTGGGTCGGGTTTGTCGTGTGGCAGTGCCTGTTCGTGAAGTATCAGGACGTGCGGCACTTTTCGGACGCTGATCGCCGGGAGCTGGCGAGGAGAGTGATCGTCCGGCTCGAGAGGCAGGGAATCACCAGGGTGCGTCTGATCGAGAGAGTGCCAGCCACGATCGAAAACGCCGAAGCGATGATGGCGAAGGGCCTGGAGGGAGTGGTTGCCAAGAACCAGACCGCCCCGGTGCCAATCGGCCAGAGGACGAACCCGCACTGGTTCAAGATCAAGGGCAGCCAGAAGCGGACCGTCGACGCGTTCGTGATCGGAGTGACCGAGGCCATGAGTGGCGGCTCCGGAGTCCGTGACGAGAAGAGGCGCAAGAACGGCAAGGCCGCGACGCTGACCGTTGGGATGTATAGAGACGGGCAGATCGTTGAGGTAGCCAAGGTGCGGAGCCTGCCGGATGACGTGGTGGAGCGGGCGTTCAAGCACTTCGATGAGTTCAGGTTCAGGGTGATCGAGTTCAAGGTGTCCGGGTGGGATGGTGAGAGGTTCAGATGGCCTATGTTCGTCAAGTGGCGCCCGGACAAGTCGCCGAACGACTGCTTGTGGTCGGAACAGATGAAGGAGAAGTAGTCGTGCCAAGTAAGACGCTGAAGTCGGTGTATGACGGGATTCGTGTACTGGAGTTGAAGCGCAGTCTCTGGCACGGTAAGCCTGACCGCGTGTACTTCGCCCGTATCACGATCGGCGGAGTCAGGAGAGAGATCAGGCTTGGGAAGGATTCTGAGGGGTGGGATGCGGGTATGGCCGCGGAGAGGAGGAGACAGATGGTTGAGGACCTGTTGGCTGGCAGGGTGCGGCCAGATGGGTTCAGTCGAGTTGGGAAAGGAGCCGATGGCCGAGGAGAGGAAGTCGGAGGAGAGGTTAAAGCTGCACTGGCAACTCTGAATAAGCAGGAGGAGAGATTTGATGTCAAATGATGTAGCGATCGTGATCATCGTTGAGGGAGGCGTTGTACAGGGAGTCATGGTGGCGAACGACCAGCTCAACGTCTCCGTGTATCTGCTGGACTACGACAACCTGAAGGCTGGTCAGAAGGAGCCGGTGATCGAGCAGTTGGTAGAGGTCAATCCACCGGCGGTGGAGTCCGTGATAAGTGGGGAGCACCCCGACGTGAAGAAATACGTCGAGCAGAACCGGGAATTACCGGGTTGATAGGGAGCCCACCCCACCAGCGTCTCAGTGGATCTTTCTCCGGCGCACCAGGAATCGAGCCTATATCATCACCTTCGTCGTGATGGAATCGTGGCACCACGGGCATCCTACGAAGCCGTTTTTGCCGAAAGGAGGAGTAAAAACTTGGGAAGCATCAGATTGGATCCAAAAAGAGGCGTCAACCCGGCGTTGACGTTCTGTCCGCGCTGTGGAGGCGAGACGAACGAACTGTTGTTGGTCGGGCTTGCAGAAGTGAGGCGGTGCTCGAAGTGTAGTGGTAGAATTGTCGGGCCGCCGCCTCGGGATGGCATCTGCCCACTGTGCCACCAGAACGGCCGGGAGTTCAAGTACCTGCGTCAGTTTGATGGCTCCAGAGAGAGGCTGCCAGCCAGCCAGCCGTGTGACAAGTGCCAGGTCGAGATGAAGAAGCACCGGGAGATCGTTGAGGCTGGAGGCGTGTACTGGCGCTGCTCCGACTGCAAGTCCGAGGGAGTGTTGCGGGAGACTGCAGAATTGTCCAAGGAGGTGAGGAAGCAAATGAAGATTGAGCCTCCGGCACCGTGTGGAGTAGAGTTCTCGAAGGACACCTGCCCGGTGTGCGGACCGAACCCGGTGGAGATGCAGTCGTGATCAGGGACGAGAGCAACTTTTCCGTCGAAGTCGAGGGGAAGGAAGGGGAGGTGGAGATCGCAGTAGTGGAGTATGAGTGCCTGCACCCGTGCCTGATGGCTGTGCTGCGTTTCCACCCGGAGAACGCCGTGAAGCTGGCCCTGGAGATCCTCGAGGCAGCGTATAAAACTGCTTGACAAAAGGGCTAACCTGGGATATGCTCAAAATAAAGACGGAGGAAGGATGAGCAAGAACGACAAGAGGATGCCGATCGAGCAGGCGAGGGCAGTCGCCGAAAAACTCGGAAGTGCGTTGTCGGAGTCCGGGGTGCGGTACGAAATTTGTGGCTCGCTCAGACGCGGGACGAAGCCGGATGTTGGGGATCTCGATGTCGTCGTGAGCGACCTGCAGAAGGCAGCGTGGGTGTGTGAGCGTCAGCTTGGCGGCAACGTGATCATGCCGAAGCAGAAGAAGAACAAGCCGATCCGCCAGGGATACGCTGATCTGCCAGAGGGAATCAGGGCTGGACTGTACTTCGCCTACCCGGAAGAGTGGGGAGCGATGGTGTTGTTCCTGACCGGGAACCACATCTTCAACATCAAGATGCGAGCGAACGCGAAGCGCCAGGGCCTGAAGCTGAACCAGTATGGCCTGTGGGAGAACGAGAACGCGATCGCCGGAAGAGACGAGCAGCAGATCTTCATGGCGCTCGGGATGGAATACGTGGAGCCGAAGGACCGGGAGGATAGCCCGTGGCAGCGGGTGCCAGGGCCGTACAATTTCAAAGCGAAGAGGGAGGCAGCGAATGAAGGCAGTTCAGAAACTGAAAGAGCGTGAGCAGGGAGTCGAGCCAGCACCTGCGCCGAAGAAGCAGGGCCAGAGGATGCGGACTGTCGTGGAGATCGTCACGCAGGCCGTGGAGCTGGGCGTCGATCAGGTGATCGGCACCCTGACTGAGGAAGAGCTGATCTTGATGATCGACACCGGGACCGAGCTGGAGGCCGAGCGCCGGGAGATCGAGAAGAAGACCGAGGCGGTCGTGCGGCCGGTGAAGCAAATCCTCCTCCAGGTTGCGAAGGCCGCCGGGTGGAAGGAGAAGAAGGGGACGAAGGGCAAGGCGAAGGTGTCAGCGTCCACCTGGTCCGATGTGGGGACCGCAACCGACCTCGCAAAGATTTTGAAGCGGGAGGGGAAGATCGCGCTGTTCGACGAACTGGTGACGGTCCGGGTCGGAGACTGCAAGAAGTACCTGGGGACCGAAGCTCTGAAAGGCTTCCTCACCCCGCATACCGAAGAGTTTGGCATGTTGAGCCTCAAGGAGTTGTAGACCAGCGCCTCTCCGTCGACGTTGGCTGCGACGCGGCTGGCTGGCGACCCCGAACCTGCCCTCGGGAATCGTTAGCCAGCCTTTTTTGTGTTCGTGATACGTATGCTACGGAACCAGCCTCGTTTTGCAATCGCTTGCAACGTCCCCCTGCCACGTTTTTCCGCTTGACATTGTAGAAGAGTATTAGGTAAGCTCAGAAATGATCGTGCTTTTAGCACTTTTGTGTCCACCGAGTGGGGGAACCGATGGCGAAGATCGTAGTGAAGAGCGAAATGGAGCGCCTGGTGTATGGTGAGGTGTACGCGCCATACCAGATTGACACCGATGGCGAAGCCATGACGCCAGAAGACGTTCAGAAGATGGCCCACGATTTCCTGGCCTCCGGCCGGGTGGGTAAGATCGACGTAGAGCACAACCTCCAACCGTCCGGTTGCCTGGTGGTGGAGTCGTTCCTCGCCAGGAAGGATGACCCGGACGGCTTCCTCGAGGGCGCCTGGGTCCTGGGAGTCAAGGTGATCCCGGATGAGATCTGGTCGCTCGTCCTGAAGGGAGAGCTAAACGGTTTCTCCTTCTACGGCCCCGTCCAGAAAGTCTCCGCTCAAGCCGTTGTTGATGCAGCCCGGAGGATCGTTGGCAAGACCGAACAGTCCATCGAGGGGTTGCTCCCGCCGCATGACCACGATCTCGACATCCAGTTCAACGCCCAAGGCAGAGTCGTACCGGGACTGACCGGAAAGGCGATGGGCCACGCGCATCCTGTGTTACGTACGACCGCGACCGAAGAGGCGATGGAACACAGTCACCGGATGGTCCTGATCGAAAACGAAGAAGGAGGCTAACCCATGCCCGCACGGATCACCGTTGAGCAGGTCGAGAAGGACGTGATCATGCTCACCGAGCCACAGGCAGAGTTCGTGTCGTTGGTTCGGCATGGAGCCAACCGCATGCCGTTCCGAGTTATCAAGGCTCAGAAAGGAGGTGAGACGGGTGTGATTATGGCAGTACACAGTATCTTGCTGCCCACCGGAGTGAAGCTGGAGACACTGGCTGCGAAGGAAGGGCGGCAGTGGCTATCGGAGGCTCGAACCGAGAAGTCCGAGGCCCATGACGGCTACGTCAAGCTGGAGCAGGCGCCGCTGAGCAAGTTTGATCAGGGGACACTACAGATGGTCAAGTTGGGCGAGGGAGCCCTGGCGATCGTCGGTAAGCTGCAGCCGGACGCTCAGGCCGATGGGATTCTGACGATCGGCACCGACGCCGCGAAGGGACTGATGCTGGATTCGCCCTTAGACCAGCCGGTCGCCGCGGAAGTGAGTGCCGAGGTAATGGCGCAGATGGCGCCGTCGTTCGGGCAGCTACTCGACATGGAGGTCGGGAGCATGATGAATGTGATCTACGGCTCGCTGCAGCAGAGCGGAGCCGACGCCAAGAGCAGGAAGACCGCGATTCTGAAGGCGGTTGATAGCTTCAAGTCGTTCCTGACCACAGCGCTCGACTCCATCGGCACCGCGAAAGTCGAACGCAAGACCCCGGACGAGATCGGGAAAAATGAAGGAGGACTGAGTTCCATGTTCAACAGCAAAGAAGAGTTCGTGCAGGCCGTTGGGGAGGTCGTTGATGGCAAGCTGTCCCTGTTCGGTGAGGCCCTGCATAAGGAGCTGGCGCCGAAGACCGAGGAGAAGCCCGCCGAGACCCCGAAGGCCGAGTCCACCGAGCCGAACATCGCCGAGATGATCACCAAGGCAGTCGACGCGGCCGTGAAGCCCCTGACCGAGAAGGTCGAGGCCCTGTCCGCTAAGACCGAGAGGATCGGCAACCAGCTCGGCACAGAAGCCGCCGCCACCGGCGAGCAGGACCCCGAAACTGTGGTCAAGACCGAAGCCGAGACCAAGCCGGAAAACACCGGCGAGAAGCCGTCCGTGTTCAACGGCCTCCTGTCCGGCAAGGCCCTGACCCGGAAGCAGATGACGCAGAGCTTCTAAGCTCCTGCGATCGAGGCTCAGAAGGAGGAATCCGAACGATGAAGCCCGGAAACCGTAGCATCGTTGATAAGGCTGACATCGCGGTCAGCAATCTCGTCAGCACTGGCGGCTATCTGACCCCGATTCAGGCGAACGCCTTTATTCGGATGTTGATCGAGCAGCCGACGATCTTGAGCCAGGTGCGGACCGTTCCCATGAACGCTCCGACCATGGAAATCAACAAGATCGGGTTTGCCAACCGCATCCTGCAGGTGGCTCCCGCATCCGGTACTGCGCTTGCCGCTAACAAGCGGTCTGCGCCCACCACCGACCAGGTGACCATGTCGACCAAGGAAGTGATTGCCGAGGTCCACATCCCGTACGATGTGCTGGAAGACAACATCGAGCGGGGAAGCCTGGAAGACACCATCATGTCCATGATCTCCGAGAGGGCCGCCCTCGACATCGAGGAATGGGCTCTGCTCGGCGACACTGGCTCCGGAGACGCGTTCCTTGCCATGGTAGACGGACTGCTGGTGCAGATCGACGGCTCCACCGCCGGTCACGTCGTGGACTACACCGCTACCCGGCCTCAGATCAGCAAGAACGTGTTCAAGGCTGGCATGAAGGCGATGCCCAACAAGTACATGCGGAACCGCGCGGCCATGAAGTTCTGGTGCTCCCCGGCCGCCGAGATCGAGTGGCAGGACAGCCTGGCCGCCCGGCAGACCCCGCTCGGTGACAGCAAGGTCCAGACCTGGAACGTGCCGCAGCCCGCTTACGGCATCCCCGTCGAGTCCGCTGCCCTGATGCCCGACGAGCAGTACATCCTGACTTACCCGAAGAACGTGATCTTCGGTATCCAGCGGCAGATCATGATCGAGTCCGACCGGGACATCCGTGCTCGGGTGCTGATCGTGGTTCTCACCATGCGGATCGACGTCAAGTTCGAGGAAGCCGACGCCGTCGTGAAGTGCATCGGCCTGGCCCCGAACGGGACCACCACCACCTAAGAGGTGACGCATGCCGAAAGTGACACTGCAAGGTCGACCTGGCGCAGTTTACCGCTACGCCTTTGGCACCAAGATGTTTGAGTTCCGGCAAGGTGTCCCGGTCGACGTCCCTGTCGCGGTAGCCCTCGAACTGAAGAAGCGGACCTTCAAGGGGAAGCAGATGTTCGCAGTGGACGAACTGCCAACGATCGTTGAAAGGGCACCTGTGCAGAATGTCATCTCAGCGCCTGCTCAGTTGAGGTTCGGACCATGGCCCTTAGAACAGCAGTAGGCGGAAGAGAGTCCAACAGCTTCGTTACGCTGGAGGAGGCAGACGAGATCATCGTCCTGCTCCCGGATGATCCTGGAACTGAGCCAGCTGAAGGAGAGGGTGAGGAGCCGGACGTCCCCGGAACCGGCTGGTTGGGGTTGACGGAAGCTCAGAAGGAGTTCCGCTTGATCCTTGCGGCCTCGGCGATGGATTTCCTGATGTGGAGAGGGCGCCGCCCCTTCTGTGGGCAGGCACTTTGTTTCCCGCGTACCTGTCAGGACGACATCGACATTGTGCCAGATGAGATTAAGCAGCTCCAGGTCTTCCTCGCTTACAGTGTGATTGACCGGGCCTTGTCCGCGAGACCTGATATAGAGGATGGAGAGGTAGGGACCGATCGGGTTACGAGTGTTTCACTCGGCGGAATGTTGTCCGTGTCGTTTGGTGGCGATGCCACCAAGACCGGCACGCTGCTTGACCGTCTGGTGAAGTCCCCGCAGTTCCCTGGCTACCTGCTGGTATCGAAGTTTATGTGCCAGGTAAGGGGCAGGGTTGCTGGCGAGGAGTTTGAGTGCTCGACCACCACGACAACGACTTCGACCTCGACCTCGACGACCACGACAACCTCGACGACCAGCACGACCACGACCACCACGACCTAAGTGGTGGTGGAGGAGGAGAAGAGATGGCAATCGGAAAACGAGGCAAGTCCGCTGGTCCGATCGGCAACAATAAGAGTATCTTCGGATGCGCGCTGAATACCGATCAGGATCGGACCAAGATCGGATACCCGACGACCACGACGATCACGACAACCACGTCTACCACGACAACCACGACCACCACGACCTAAGAGGTGAGAAGTGGGAATCCTGACCCCGGCGTTGAACCTGACCAGATCCGTAGTCCGACAGTTCCTGCGTGACCGCGGAGTAAGAGAGCTGGTTACCTACCGCAAGTGGGCCAGCCAGGCCTTCGACAGTACCGAGGGCTTCAACGTCGACGTGTTCAACGAGACTGCGAACATCAGGACGATCAGGCTGTCGGCCACCGAGCAGGTGCAGAACCTGCCCATCGCCATGACGATCGAAGCAGGCCAGGTCCTGTTCATGATCGACTCGGCGGATGTGCCTGCAGGTGTGTCTCTGAAGGACCAGATCGTGGACGCGAATAGCGTGATCTTCAAGGTCAAGCAGATTCAGCCGGTGTTTGGCATTGTCCATGCCTTCCTCTGCGAGGGTGCAACGTGATCGAATTCGACGTCTACCCGGATGCCGGAGTCCTTGAAAGGGTCAGAACTGCTCTCGAGGCAGTGCCCGCCGCTTACCAAGCGGGAGTGCTTGAAGCGGCGAAGACCTTGCGGCTACTGTTCCTGGGGAGGACGCCGTACAAGTCCGGCCACCTCAAGAGAGAGTGGTCTAACGTGGAATATGTAGCTGGTGGCTTCTCGTTCGGAAACCCGGTGGAGTATGCCGACACGATCGAGCGTGGAGCTTATCCACATGTTGGCCCAAGGACCGTCGCCGTGGACGGTGGGATCTACTCGAGGCAGGCGCCTGGCGGGATCATGCGCCCGATCCTCGAAGACCCGTCCCAGATTGAAGCGGTGGTGAACCTGATCCTGAACACGATCATCAGAGGTATCGAAGGTGCTCGAGCGTGAGTTGATCATCCAGGAACTGTGGAGGCGTCTGGCAGCGGTGCCGGGAGTAGCGTACACCGCCAGGAACCCGAAGGCCGAGCCCAGCGTCGACAACATGCCGTGTATCCAGTTCTTCGAGCTGGACGACAAACCCGAGAAGCACGACCATCGGGGAGCCACGGCGTATCCTGCGTACCGGCGCACGTTCCAGGTCGTCGTCGAAGCCTTCGTAAAAGGCAGCTCAGATGCGGCGGCCTCGAAAGAGCTGGGAGAGTTTATGCAGGCGGTGAAGAAGTCGCTGTACACTGGTGGTAACGTCCTGCACCCGAACAGCTTCTTCCTCGAGACTGAGATGAGCCGGATGCTCCGGCCGCCAGTTGGTGATAACGTGATAGGGGTGGGCATCGTGCTCACGATCCAGTATGTGGAAGACATCAGCAAACTGTTTACCTGAAATTTGCAATCGCTTGCAAAGCTAAAAAGGAGGTCTCTGAACAATGCCTGCGTCCAGCCCGAGTACTACTCTGTATGCCCTTGGGAAGGGTGTACTGGAGATCGGTGAGTGGAGCGGAGCGACTCCTCCCTTGTACCCTGGCGGGTACACCGATGTCGGCAACTGCCCGAAGTTTGAGGTGGAGGTCACCGAGGAGAAGCTCGACCATTACAGCTCTCGGTCCGGTATCAAGAGGAAGGACAAGACTGTCACGTTGGAGACTGGCTACACGTGTAAGTTCAGTCTCGACGAAATGAGCGTCAAGAACCTGCAGATGTTCCTGAAAGCGACGCTCAGTGGCAGCAACGTCCTGCTCGCGAACACCGCCTTGGACAAAGAGTACGCGCTCCGGTTCACCTCTGACAACCCGGTGGGTCCCAACGAAACGTGGGAATTCTGGCGTATGACCCTCGCGCCGGATGGCGCCTTCAGCCTGATCGGTGATGAGTGGCAGACCCTGAGCTTCACGGGGACCGGCCTGGCGGATAGCACGAACCAGCCGACCAGTCCGTACTTCACCGTGACCTACGCGACCACGACCACCACGACCACGACCACCACGACCACGACATAAGTGGTCGGAGAAGGAGAAAGGCATGAGAAGGACGAACTCGTTTACCCTGGAGACTACGGATTTCGGCACCATGAATGTCGAGGTGTACGAACTCCGGCCGCTGGACCTGCTTGAGATCCATCAGAGCGTGCAGGATAAAAAGCTCAGTGGCGCGTCGCTCGGGGAATATGAGCGTCTGCTGCCCCTCTGCACGAATCTTACGAAGGAGCAGCTCTTGAAGCTATATCCGAGTGAGTTTGCCACGGTCCTTGAAGCTTTCAAGGAAGTGAACCGGGATTTTTTAGCACCTTGGCCGACTATAAAGCAGGTGATCGAAAAAGTCGGCCTGACGCAGTGGCTGGTGGACCTCCTTCACGAGAGCGGACTCTTGACGAATATGAAGAAGGCCATCTCGTTAGACTGGCAGAAGCTGTCTGTTTCCTTACAGAGCGAGGACACCCCCGTCCCGAACTCTACGGATGGTGGTACTTCCAGCTCGCCCTCGACTTCGGGAGAAGAGCCTTCCAAGCAGAAAGGCAAGCAGCCGCAGCAGGACAAGTCCTCGGTGCATTAGGAGGCGGAGCAGCCGTTCCGCATACAGAACCTGGAGGTGGCGGTGCACGACCTAAGTCCGAGTTGATAGCAAGGATGAAGGCGCGCAAGAAATAGGAGGTAGAGGAGTGGCAACGTCATACACGTTGAGCCTCCTGCTGAACGCCGTTGATAAGGCGACGGGACCGATCAAGGCCGTAGTTACTGGCCTGGGAGAACTCGGTAGATCCGCGCAGCAGGTGGCCGCCGCTACAAAACAGATTGGCGACGAGGGGACCAAGAACCTTGATAAGTTCCGGTCCTCAATCGAGCAGGCGAAGAGCAGTATGGACGCCCTGCAGGAGTCCGCCGCCAAGATTGCGCGGGTATCAGCCGAGATGCTCGTAATCGGGGCCTCGATGTCCGCGGCCTTCCTTTTCCCCGTCCGACAGGCTGCTGAGTTTGAACTGCAGATGTCCAGGGTTAAAGCCGTTTCAGAGGCGTCGTCCGATGAGATGGCCGACCTGACCAAAACCGCCCGCGACCTCGGGCTGGTCACCAAGTTCACGTCCTCACAGGTCGCCGAAGGGATGGTTGACCTGGCGCAGGCCGGTCTCAAAGCCAACCAGATCATCACCGCTATGCCGTCCATCATCAACCTGGCGTCTGCAGGGATGTTGGGCCTCGCCGAAGCAACGGACATCACGGTTAGCGTGATGTACGGCATGCAGAAGAGCGTCTCAGAGATCAGCCACGTCACCGACGTCCTCGCTCGGACAGCCGTCGATACGAACACCGACGTCCGTGGGCTTGGGGAGGGCATGAAGTACGTCGCCCCGGCCGCCGCCGCTGCAGGAGTCTCGATTGAACAGACTGCCGCGGCACTTGGCGTCCTGGCGAACGCCGGTATCAAGAGTACGATGGCTGGCACGACCCTGCGTGGGGTCCTCACCAAGCTCGCTGACCCGACGAAGGAGGCGAAGGAAGCCCTCGACGCCCTCGGAGTCTCTGTCAAGGGCAGCGATGGCAAGATGCGCGACTTCCTTGACATCGTGAACGACCTTGGCCGGGCCGGTATGACCCTGCAGGATGCCGTCAAGATCTTCGATGTCCGCGCTGCTACTGGTGTCGTCGCCCTGACTAAGAGCTTCAAGAAGCTGGAAGAACAGACCCGCGCCAATGAGGAGGCGTTCGGCTCCGTCGGTAGGATGGCGGAGACGATGCTTGACAACATCAAGGGTGCCTGGGTCAACTTCATGGCGACGATTGAGGCTTTTAGCCAGGCGGTGGTCGGACCGATGGCTGGCGGCATCAAGGTCATGATAGATGGCCTAAACAAGGCCCTGCAGGTGGTGATCAAGCTGGTGGAGGCAACGAATCCTCTGTCGTCCATCCTTCTCGCGATTGTCGGAGCGTTCGGGGCCTTCCTGGTTATCGGTGGTGGGATGGGCCTCATGCTCGCTGGAGTGGTGCGCCTCTTCGGAGGGCTGGCCTCGGTACTCACGACGGTGCAGGCTGCCGGGATAGCAGGTGCGCTCTCGGCTGGTGCCCTCGGGACTGCGTGGTCGGCATTGACTACGATCGCGACCGGCCTGTCTGGAGTGCTGCTGCAGCTCGGCGCGCTCATGTTGACGACGGTGCCCGGTCTGATCGTCGTTGGACTCGGAGCGGCCGCCTTAGCTCTGTATAAATATACTACCGCTGCTCAAGCTGCAGCGAAAGAGACGACTACCCTGGCGAATGAGGCCAAGAAGACCAGGGAGTCGTTCGACCAGATGGTCAAGGATTTGAACGCTCTGCAACCTGGGACGCTTCAGCATGAGGAGGCCCTCGTCAATCTGATCAAGGCGTACCCGGAGTTGGCAAACAAAATTAGGCTGTCAGGCCAGGCGTGGTCGGAGCAGAAGAAGATCCTGGAAGACACCAGGGTGGAGCTGGTTGCCAAGGAGATCGCCACGCTCGGTGCCTCGATGTCGGCGAACCAGAACCTGCTCACCAAGATGCCGAAGGCCGGGCTGTCCTCTTGGCAGGAGCTGTACAAGGTGCTCGGAAGCATCGCTGGTATGGGAGGTGCTGTATTCTGGGCCACGTCCATTGAGAACTTTAAGGCGCGGTGGAAGGCCGCTATGAATTGGGTCGGGGCGTATGGAGTCTCCACGGCCTACAAGAATCGGACCGAATACGAGGCGCAGCTCACCCTGATGACGAACCAGTTCCGTCAGCTCGGCGAGGCGATCGGTGTCGGGCCGTCCGAGTTCGTCAAGAAGAGCAAGGAAGAACTGATTGAGATGTTCAACTCCACCAAGCCAGAGATGGAGTTGTTCCGCGCTCAGTGGATACTGGCGAAGGGAGACCAGGATTCCTTCGTTGCAGCGGCGACCGCAGCGCAGAAGAAGATTGCCGACGCCATGAAGCCGGAGGCCGCACCGCTGCAGACCCCGATCGAAAAGATGGTCGAGGATGCCAAGGCATCCGTTGGTAGTATGAAGAACGTCAGCGATCTGCTGAAGGCCGACTTCAAGACCATGATCGGGTCTATGGCTGAGGACCTGAGTAAACAGCCGGTGTCGATCCAGATGGCCTGGAAGAAGGCCATTGAACAGATCATCGAAGAGTATAACAAGATCCCGAACAAGACCGATGCGGTCATGGCCCGGATGCGTTCCGACATCGCCATGATCAACACGCTGGCGATGACAGGAGGGCTCACCGGAGTTGGTCCCACGGCCCCGGCAATCCCCGGAGCCGAGGCGCTCGGCTTCAAGGCTGGAACCGACATCTCTGGCATCAGGAAGCAGGCTGGCGATAAGGCCGCTGCCTTCCTGAGCAACGCAGTCGTGGAGGCATCACGGCAGTTGGGCATCGACCCGGCACTTGCCCTTGGAATCCTGGGGACGGAGACTGGTGGAGCGTTCAACCTCATCCAGGCTCCGATCAAGGGGACGATGTGGGGAGGGCAGGAGTCCCACGCGGCTCGTGGAAGCTGGGGTGGGGACATTGGCGCTCCGGCCGGGACTCCAGTATATGCGCCCAAGGCCATGCGGATTACTGCTGCCAAATTCAAGATGTCTGATGCACCGGGAGGGATGGTGTGGGCCGTGACAGACGACGGCACCGTGTACCGTTTTCACCATCTCGACCCGTCGGTAGCCGCAGAGATGAAGGTCGAGGCTGGGCAGGAGATCGGGAAACTGTCGGATATTCCGTCCCCGCACCTCGATATGAAGGTGAAGGACGCTCAGGGAAATATCGTCGACTGGACGAGGGGGATGCAGCGTGGGCAGGCGGTGGACCTCGGATCAGTGCTTGGAGCGAACCCGAAGGTGTCTGTCGATCTGACGATCAACCCGGCGACGATCCCGCAGGAGATCAGAAAAATTCAGCAGGAGCTTGTCGCAGCGGGGAAGGAGGTCAACCTCTGGAACATCCTCTTCGCGATGAAGGGCGACAAGATGTCGACCGAGGAGTTCAAGAAATACTACGAGCAGGTTTCGCGGAGCATAGCCGGGTATCAGAAGGGCGGTGGCGTCGAGTTTTATACCGCCGAGCAGTTAAAGCTCGATAAGCAGCGGGTCGATCAGGCCCTGGAGTTTGTGAAGGCCGCGGCCGGGAAACAGCTCACCGGCAAGATGGCTGCACTTGGGGAGGAGAAGAGACTCGTCCTCGAGCAGAACCTCATTGAGCAGAAGCAGGTTGCAAATCAGATGGGCCAGGCCCAGAAGGAGCAAAACTTCCAGGAGCTTGTCCGGCTCGGGACCCGGATGCAGCAGTTGAGGGCTGCTTCGGTACAGTCGATGCAACTGCTTGGACTGGAAGAGAGGGCGATTCAGAGGGACAACGAGGCCGCAAAGACTGCAGAGGCAATCCACGGCGCCGAGTTCCGTACGAAGATTGCCGAAGATGAGGCCAAGAGGCAAGAGGCAGTAGCGAAGACCCAGCGTGATATCCTCGAGGCGGCGTACGCAGCCGATAAGATCTCCGCGCAGCAGTATTACACCGGGGTCATGCAGCTTGAGGAGCAGTCGTACCAGGCGTCGAAGGCCATCGCTGACAAGAGGGTTGCAGATGCAGAGGCGGTGTGGGCCGCCAAGATCGCGGCAGAGGCAAAGCGCGTCGAGCCCTTAGATGCAGCCGTGAAGGAAACCGCCATGACTGCCATCAAGCGGCAGGCTGAGGAGGCGATCCTTCCGTTGAAGTCGGCACAGGTGAACCTGGAACAGCAGCACGCCCAGCAGCTCGCCGCCTCCGGAGCAGCACTTGCAAACCAGAAGAGGGACAGCATCGAGCGGATGGTGGTTGACAAGGAACTGGCGAATGCCCTCGGCCCGGTGCAGGAAGAGGAGTTCAAGATCCTCCAGTTGAAGGAGAACCAGAACCGGGAGATGAGGCAGTTCCTCGCCTACCTCGCCCAGCAGGTCGCACTGTATGAGCAGTCGAAGGGGATGTATGGGATGTCCCCGGAGGAGGCGGCTGCCTGGCAGCAGAGGCTGCAGGCTGCCCAGCAGATCCAGATGCAGAACTCCACCTTTGGTGTGGAGGCGAACCGTTGGGCATCGTCGGTTACGAACGGAGTCTCGGCCCTGGTCGACTCCTTGATGGATGGAAGCCAGTCGATCCAGAAGTCGATGAATACCTTCTTCAAGTCGATCTTCAAGTCTGCTCTGGAGCCCGGCCTGAAGGCCCTGCAGCAGTGGCTGACCGACTCGTTCGAGAAGCTGTTCGCGGGGCTTGGAAAGACGCTCGGCAACGCCGTGATGGGGGTCATCGGCTTGCTCGGTATGCTGCTGACGTCCGGTGGTAAGTCCAGCTTCACACCGTCCGGGAGACTGGAGTCCGGGGTGACGGCCCACGAGGCAGTCCGCGGGGTTATAGCTGGTGAGACCTCGATCCCGATCGCTCAGGTCAGTGAGTCGCTCCAGGAAGCAGTCGCCCCACACCTCTCGGTGCTCCGCCAGATTGAGAGCAACACCCGTGGAGGTGGCGGGGGTGGAGGTGGAGGTGGAGGTGGCGGCGAGACCTCTGGAAACCAGGTGCAGGTGATCATCCAGGGAGTGACCGCCTCGATCAAGGAAGCGATGGACCAGTATTTCCGTGAGTACCTCGTCTTGGGAGCTGGGGGATGATGGACCTTGAGGTGGAAAAGTTGGTTGCCCTGCTGTTCGGCGGCCGGGAGAAACTGGACTGCTGGTTGACCAATGCTGCTGACTGGCTGGCCGATCCTGAGAAGGCCAAGCCCTTGTTTTTGCCCATCAGCCTCCCCAGGAGCTACCGGGAACTGGTGTGCCGTCCCAGGGAGGCCCTGGACGCGATGCTGGAGAAGCTGGACGACCTGGGCGTCTGGGGCTACACGATTTCGGTTCAAGTCGGGCAGGCTACGGTGACCGACGATCTCACCGGCCATGTTTTGGAGACGGCTTCCATCGCGGAGTGGCCGCAAATCCACGACCTGGCTCAAAAGTACGGGCAGAATGTCAAAGTGGTGAAGGAGTAAGGCATGCCATTTCCCGAGGAGTTGACTGGCGCGGTGGACGGCCTCACCGAAATCGAGGCGGCGCACCTGAATAATCTTGAGGCCAAGGTGGGAACAAACGGTTCCACCGTCCCCACTTCATTGGACTACCTGCTGAAGAACCCGGCCAGTCTGGACCCTGGTCACAAACATACTGCCGGGGCCTTCAGCGGCGGGAGCGATGGGGAGGTGTTTTTCAAGGACCCCGCTGACCATGCCTGGAAACCGGCGGCCCCGGATGCGGCAGGCCTGGTGGCCAGGACCGGTGACCAGACTGTGGGCGGGGTGAAGACCTTTACCAGCATCCCGGTTTTGCCCGCATCCGACCCGACGGCTGGCAGCGAGGCGGCCCGGAAGGCTTACGTGGATGCGGCCATTGATGCCGACATGGCCGCTCACACGGCCTTGCCCAATGCCCACCACAGCCAGACCCATGACATTCAGGGGGCGGACCACACCGCCTCCGGGCTGACCGCGGGGCAGGTGCTCCGGGCCACCGGGACCACCACCTTCGCCTTCCAGGCCCTGCAAGAGGCCGACCTCCCTGCTCACAAGCACAGTGGCCTTTACAAGCCGGACGGCAGCGTTCAGGCGGTCTGGGTGGACGCCAACGGCAATGTGGGCATCGGCGGTTCCGCTCCCGGCGCTGAGCTGCAGATTGAAAAGACCGACGCCAACTGCCGACTGTCCATTATCGCGAAGGGGACCGGGCAGTTCAGCAACCTGAACCTGGGGAACGCCTCGGTGGCAACCGCCGGGCAGGTGCGGTACGACCACAGCGTCAACCGGCTGGAGTTCACCACCAACAACGTCGCCCAGCGCCTAAACATCGACAGCTCCGGGAACGTGGGGATCAAGACCACGTCTTTCGGGGCTTCGGCCACCCGGACCCTGGGGATTCAGTCGGGGACGGCCCCCACCACCTCCGTGGCCGACGTGGTGCAATTGTTCGCCGCGGATGTGAACGGGGAGGGGGGCAAGGCCGGGCTCCACCTGATGAACGAGGTCCCCGCCGGGGTGAAGCTCATCGTCCCCGGGGTGTATCTCAAGGCTAGCGCCGGCGACCCCGGCGAGTATTTCGAGAGCATGCTGGTAATCAACACCGTGGACAACACCCTGAAGATATACGCGGACGGCGGCTTCCGGCAGTTAGCCGCCTGGAGTTAGGACGATGGAACGGTTCAGACAGGAACGGCTCAATTTTCTCAAAGAGCGGACCTTGAGAATCAGGATTCAGTTTGAGCTTCTGACCAGGATGCTGCAGGAGGCGGAAGCCGAGCTGGCCGAACTGGAGAAGGCGGATGGGGATCAGGCTGAAGGCCCCCTTCAGGACCAGGGTTAGGGGAGGCGGCGTCCTCACCTTTATCGGGACCGCCGTGGGCCAGGCGGTTTACTGGTTTCTTGAGGCCATTGACCCCCGGCCCGGCCTGGGACCTTGGCCGCCGGTGGGCTCGCTTCGCTGGCAGCGGCGGAAAACCGACAAGAGCTACCGGGCCACCAATATCTACCTGGCCTCGGATCACCCGCCCCGCATCCGCTACGGCATGCACTACAAGTTCGGTGAGGTCAAATACGCCCAGGAGTCGGGTTTATTTGACCGGGTGACGGTCAAGACGGTGCTGGACTGATGTACGAGAAGGTCTTCGAGAGCGTGAAATTGGCCCAGCCGGCCCAGAGCGGCGATTCCTGGTATTACCTATTTTATGTCAGCACTTGGGACGCCTTCCTGGCCCAGTCCACCTGGGAGTGGTCCCGGGTCTTTCGGGACGGCACTAAGGTGAAGTTCGGCACCACCTCTGGCGGCTACGCCATACTGGGCCGGGTCAAGGGCTTCCCGGCTTATTGGAACCAGTGGACCGGGAAGGTGCACCCGGCCTTCGAGATCAACGGCCTTCCCAACCCCAATGAGGTGCTGAACCCCAACTGGGACATCGGCTACAACCTGGGACCGTCCACTCAGGTGGGGAAATTTATTGACGACATGAACCAGGTGTACCTGCACCAGCCCAACGCCAATCGGATCGACCTCCACAACCTGGAAGCCGGGCAAAAGGTGGGGGAGATTGTCCATAACGCCGGGGAATACTTCGCCAGCATCGCCTGGGTGCAGCCGGGCCAGGTGGCGGGCCTGTGCCGCACCAGCGGTAAGGTCAGGATCATGGATTATCTCAGCAGCCCCCGGGTCCTGGAGTCCGGGAGGATCGACCCCTTCAAGGTGGCGGCCTATGACAGTGCCTTTCACCTGTTCTTCGCCATTGGCACAGACCACAAGGCCCGGGTTTATTGCCGGGAGGCCTGGCCCGCAGGGCTCTCCTCCCCAGTCTTCGAACCCACCACGGTCTATGGTCTCCAGGCCAACCGGGTGAAGACCCGGCTCACCGGCCAGGACGGCGAGCCTTGTCCGGACTGGTGGGTGCATTGGGAGTTACTGGGGGTAAGCGGCAATTCCCCTCTGGGGTATCTGGATAAGCTGGTGTCGAAAACTGACAAGGAGGGCTGGGCCAAAAACCTCTATTTCGGCCCTG